>Ga0187886_1000075_pt1 | contig 144864 bp, 133 predicted proteins | sample June2016WEW_20_1_FD_133001 | JGI IMG/M metagenome (GOLD analysis project Ga0187886, IMG submission 133001) | Peatland microbial communities from SPRUCE experiment site at the Marcell Experimental Forest, Minnesota, USA - June2016WEW_20_150 | ecosystem: Environmental > Terrestrial > Soil >...
ACGATGACAGCCGCGAGTCCGTCGATCTCGGCCTAATTATTCAAGGATAATGTGATGAATATCTTTTTATAAGCCTCGATCGAAACGCACGAAATTGCGCCAACACGCGGCCTCGCTTCTTCCCGCCGCTCGCCTCGCTTCGCTCGGCGAAGCGGGCTCACCAGCGATTTTGTCGTCAAGGATTTATTTAATATTAAAAAAGGCAATGACTGATCAAGATAGCCGCATTTGACAATTCAGAATCAAAGTGCTTCAAAAATTATATTTAGTGGGGATTTTCAGCGTTTCTTAAATTATTTTAAATAGTCATGTGAGAAACTAATCACTTTGAATGATTTCCCTTCATAACGATCTCATGCGTATCGAGTGCAATCACAAGCTCTTCATTTGTGGGAATCACAAGGGCGGTAACACGCGAATCGGGCGTTGTGATGATTTTTTCCTTTGCCGCGGACATATTAGCCGTCTGATCAACGGTAATGCCGAGAAATTCGAGTCCCTTGAGTGACGCAGTCCGTATTTCGGATGAGTTCTCCCCGATTCCTCCGGTGAACACAATTGCATCTAATCCGCCCATGGCGACAGCATATGCGCCGATGTATTTTGTCACCCTGTAAGCAAAAATATCGAATGCAAGCTTTGCCCTCTTGTTTTCCGCCATTTCAGATTGGATTTCGCGCATGTCGCTGCTCACACCGGAAATACCTAACAATCCGCTGTGTTTATTCAACAGTGTATTCGCATCGGAAATTGAAAGGCCTTCCTTCGCCATGACATACAGGATGATCCATGAATCCAGATCGCCGGTACGGGTGCCCATCAGAAGTCCTTCGAGCGGAGTAAAGCCCATCGTTGTATCAATCGACACGCCGCCGTCGACAGCCGCCATACTGCATCCGTTGCCAAGGTGGCAAGTGACTGTTTTCAATTCCTTGATGGATTTCTGCAGCAGCTCCGCCGCGCGCTGCGAGACATATCGATGCGATGTACCGTGAAATCCATATCGCCTTATTTTGTATTCACGATAGAGAGAATAAGGAATTCCATACACATATGCCTTCGGAGGCATCTGCTGGTGGAAGGCGGTATCAAATACGGCGATCTGCGGAGTCGTTGGCAGATGGATCATACAGGCTTGAATACCGCGAAGGTTGTGCGGGTTATGGAGCGGAGCCAATTCGATATTATCCTGAATTCCTTTCAGGACATCCGGCGTAATGAGCATGGACTGTGTGAAAGTTTCACCGCCGTGGACAACCCGGTGACCGATGGCGTGAATCTCGGATTTTTCCCTGATTACGCCGTGCTGTTTGTTCAAAAGAACGGCGAGAATATATTCGATTGCTATTGTATGATCGAGAATACCTCCGGTAATTTTTATTTCATCGCCGTCAGACCGTTTGTTCGTTAGAAGCGCACCATCCATACCAATGCGATCGACAATTCCCTTGGTAAGAACAGTCCTACTATCGGTTTCTATGAATTGATATTTGACGGATGAGCTCCCGCTGTTCAGGACAAGAATTTTCATGACTGCTTTCTATCGAAAAAAAATTAATGAATTCGTTTTCCGTTATTATCGTACGCAAAAAACCCCTTGCCATTTTTTTTCCCGAGCTTACCTTCACGGACGAGCTGTTGGAGGAAGGGAGAAGGGCGGTACTTCGATTCCCCGAGCTCATTGAACAGTGTCTCCATCCATGCCAGAACTTCGTCAAGTCCCATCGTATCTGCCATTTCAAGCGGACCCATTGGAAGATTGTATCCGAGCTTCATCGCCTGTTCGATTCCTTCGGCTGTCGAAACTCCCTGCATCAGGACGTTCATCGCCTCGTTTAACATCGGAATAATGATTCGCGTCGTCACAAACCCCGGATAATCAAATACTTCGATAACCACTTTTCCCAGTCGTTCTGCGAAGCCTTTTACCAGCTGGAAGGTATCGTTAGACGTTTTTGTTCCACGGACGAGCTCGACCACCGGTGTTTTCGGGACGGGATTGAGGAAGTGCATGCCGATCACTTTTTCTTGCCTTGTCGTAACTGCAGCAATTTTTGAAAGGTTGAGCGTTGATGTATTTGATACGAGGATTGCGGCAGGTTTGCAGAATTGATCGAACATCTGAAAAACTTTTTTCTTGGATTCGAAGTTTTCGTCGACCGCTTCGATCAACAATCCGCAATCGCGGATCTCATCTGGTGAAATTGTTCCATTAATGCGGGAGAGGAGCGATTTTTTATCGGCTTTCGTCATCGCCCAGCGCTGGATTTCTCTGTCGAGGTCGATGCCGAGGGTTTCAAGCGTTTCTGCGAGCCTTTCTTTGCTGATTTCTAGTGCAATGACATCGATGCCGGCAGCAGAAATTGTCTGTGCAATTCCACGTCCCATGATACCAAGCCCGACAACCGCAACCTTGTTTATTCGTCCCGTGTCACTCGTTTTAAACGACGACTCGCCGACAATATCTTCTATTTTGAGCTTTGCTTCTGACATAATATTAAAAATCTTTCCTGTTAAAAATGATGATTGCAATAATGAGAGCTGCAATTCCTGATGCAGTTGAATAATAAACCGGTCCGGGCGTCATTGATCCGCCGGAAATAAGTCGCATCGTATTTGACTGAAGATCGCTGATTTGCGGTAATGCATAATATAAACCGTCGATAACTTTTTGTGCATAGCTATTCTCGATGAATCCATAGAGCAATCCCTGACGATGATATAAAATATTATCGAAAATAAAAATATAGATGAATGACAGCATTATCACTAAACCGGAACTGTGGAAAAGAATTGCGAGTAATATAATATAGCAATAGATTACTGCATAACTGAATGTAAGCATTACAAATGTATACAGGAATGGAGCGCTCCATATTCCCGTCTTCATCCCAAACATTATCCAGAGACCACCGACGGCATAGAGTACGTTTAGAGCAATGGCGGCAAGTGCTCCAAGATATTTTCCGAGGAGAATGAATGGACGGCCTATCGGCTTCGAAAGATAAAGATCAATCGTACCGCGGGTCATCGTATCCGGAAGTACTCCTGCAGTCGCAATAACACCGAATAGTAAAAGCCCGATAAATCCTGCAGAAATAAGGCCGGTCTGAAACCATGCAAGATACTTCGGGGCTATTTCTTTTGGTATGGCATTTCCGAAAAGTGAGAATGTCGCAGTCCCATCAACCGTTACACTCTGGAAGATAAAAGACAATACAAGGATGGTAATGGTGGACATACCAAAATAAAAGAGCAGCGTTCCCTTTGAGATCGTCTGACGTAACGTATCGATAATTATTGCAGAAATTTTCATTGAGGCAACTCTGATTTGATAAGTGAAATAAACGACTCTTCGAGAGTTGTCCTGTGAGGGATAATCGATTCAATCTGCACGCCGTGTCTCCTGAGAATATCAATGGCCTTGTTGAGATGCTCGGCATCTCCGGCCTGTAGAAAGATCTCGTGATCCCGCTCCGTCAGTATGAGAGAATTCGAACTTAATTCTATTTCAATTTCAAAAGAAATCGGTGTACTGGTTTTAATGATATATTCTTCAGGATTCTGCGTCAGATCGTATATCGATCCGGTCTTGATGAGGACGCCTTTATTTAATATTCCTACTCTGTCGGAAATCAGCTCAACTTCCGATAGGAGATGGGAGTTTAAAAAAACTGTCTTCCCGTTATCACGGATTCGGCGCAGGACATCACGAATTTCTTTTCGGCCGATCGGATCGACACCATCCGTCGGTTCGTCGAGAAAGACGATTTCGGGGTCATTCAGCAAGGCCTGAGCGAGACCGATTCGTTGAAGCATTCCTTTCGAATATTTTTTTATCTTCGTCCTGCTCCACTGTGTTATATCGACAATTTTCAATAATTCATTAATTCGCGGTCCGAGTTCACTTTTATTCAATCCACTTAATTTGCCGAAAAAAGAGAGTACCTGCTCTCCGGTAAGGTATGCCGGATAACGATGGTTTTCGGGGAGATACCCGATTTTTTCTTTTATGGTATAATCGGAAATCGGACGGTCGAGCAGCGTGGCGCTTCCCGAAGAAGGGAAAATAATACCGAGAAGAAGCTTGATAAAGGTGGTTTTCCCGGCTCCATTTGGGCCAAGAAGTCCAAAAATTTCTCCCTTTTCAATGGAAATACTTGTGGGTTCGAGAGCGTGTATATGCTGTCTTCCGAAAAGGCCACTATGGTAGGTCTTCGAAAGGCCTTCTGTGACAATAACTGACATCCTGATCCTATACTAAGTGGTGGAAAGTATACCGAGTTTTTCCTTGACTTTCAAGTAGAATCCTATTATTTTTAAGCAATAAATTGAAGATTTTGTGTTTAAAAGGAACCTAAAAAAAGGACAATTCGTTGTATAAGGTGACTGATAGAAGTCATTTTTTTTGGGATAAAATAGGACTGTAATGGTCGGAGATTCATTATGCTACGCTTATCCAAAAAAGTTGAGTATGGAATTATTGCAATCCGTCATATCGCAGCTCAGCATATGCACGGGACGGTTACGACCGCGAAGGAGATTGCCGACACATATGATATTTCGTACGAGTTGCTTGCCAAGGTTTTGCAGAAGCTCGCAAAAGAGAGATTGATATCTTCGTACCAGGGCGTACACGGAGGTTACACTCTTGCCGGAAATGCCAGTTCAATTTCGATTTCCTCGATCATCAATGCGATTGAAGGATTCTCGCCGGCCATCGCTCAATGTATTTCGGACAAGGCGGGAAAATGCGAGATTTTCGAGAGTTGTACAATTAAAAATCCGCTTGGAAAGATCCAACATAATATAAATGAAGTATTCGAAAAAATGACGCTTTCAGAAATTATCTGAGTGATGACGATGAGACTCCCTGTATATTTCGACAACCATGCGACAACGCCGATGGATGAACGTGTCTTCGATGCCATGGTGCCGTATTTCAGAGAGAAGTTTGGAAACGCGGCAAGTCATACCCATGCATATGGATGGGACGCTGAAGCGGCAGTAAACGTTGCACGAAAAGAAATTTCCGCTTTGATAAATGCTTCACCTGAAGAAATTACTTTTACTAGCGGTGCGACCGAGTCGAATAATCTCGCTCTCAAAGGTGTCGCTGAGGCACATCACGAAAGCGGCGGTCATATCATTATTGCTGCCACCGAACATAGATCCGTTCTGGATACCTGCCATTTCCTGGAAAGGAAGGGTTTTATTGTTAAGGTTGTTCCGGTCGATCGTGACGGATTTGTCCATATAAAAAAAATCGAAGAGGTAATCACTCCGAAGACTATCCTCATATCCATCATGATGGCAAATAATGAAATCGGCACGATTGCATCAGTTGCACAAATCGGAAGTCTTTGTGTATCACGGGGAATTCTATTCCATACCGATGCAGTGCAGGCAGCTGCATATCTCCCTATCGATGTGAAAGGAATGCATATAGATCTTCTATCGCTCAGTGCCCATAAAATGTACGGACCGAAAGGGATCGGAGCACTCTATATCCATCGCCGGTATCCGCGTTTTGTTCTCATTCCTCAAATTCATGGCGGCGGTCATGAAGGAGGATTCCGTTCGGGGACACTGAACGTCCCCGCAATTGTAGGTTTCGGAAAAGCAGCGGCGATAGCAAGGGAAGAGCTATATTCTGATAGTGACAGACTCACTCATATGCGCGACCGCTTCATCTCGGGATTGCTAGAAAGGATCGAAGAGATTCGATTAAATGGACACTTGCAGCAGCGCCTACCAAATAACGTCAACGTCACGATTGCAGGCATCTCTGCCGATACGCTTATGATGGAACTTAAAGATATTGCATTTTCATCGGGATCTGCATGCAGCAGCTCAAATCCCGAACCGTCTTATGTACTTCGGGCTCTCGGATTGGAAGAGGGTGAAATCAAATCATCCATCCGTATCGGTCTCGGCCGCTTCACCACCGAAGAAGAGGTAACTTATGGAATCAAGAGAATATCCGAGGAAGTAGTACGATTACGACAATCACGTAGTCATCCACAGAAAAAAAACGCATCGACGCAAGTACTTCTATGAAAGAGCTATTAGAATATGTCATCAATAATCAGATCGAGGTTTTATACTTCTTGAAATCACGATATCCGTTATATCACTGTCCGAATATTTTTTTGCGTGATGTTCAATTCGGTCTTATCTTATATTTTTAGAAGAAACATCGCAAACTTAGGAATCGTGATGCGGAAGAAGTTGCCCGCGGATTTTTAGATCATCTTGACAAGCTTAAAAGAGTGCATAAACTTGATCATCAAACATTGTGGCTGAATTATCCCGATTTCCAGGTAAAACCGGTTACGAAAAAACCGCCTTCTGGGAAAATACAATCAATGACGCCGCATTCGGTAGTGTAATTACTGGAAATGCGTTCAATTATATTCAGAAGAGGAAGACAAAAAAAGTATGGCCAAGACACTAGAAATAAAAAATCTCCATGTAGAGGTTGACGGGAAGGAAATTTTAAAAGGACTTTCACTTTCAATTGAAAAAGGTGAAATACACGCTCTCATGGGACCGAACGGTTCCGGTAAAAGCACACTCGCAAATACATTGATGGGGCATCCGGGATACACTGTGACAAAAGGCGAGGTTAGCTTCAAAGGGCAGAATATTCTCGACTTGAAGGCCGATGAACGGGCCGTAATGGGGATGTTTTTAGCGTTTCAATACCCGCAGGAAATACCCGGTGTAACACTTTTTAATTTCTTGCGGACTACAATGAATTCTCTTAGGAAACGGCGCACCGGCGAGGATTTCGGCGGCGATCGTAAAATTGCAGCCACGTCGTTACGAGAGTTTAACAAGAAAATCAATGAAAAAATGAGACTCCTCGAGATGGATCCTGCGTTCAGTTCGCGATATCTGAACGAAGGATTCTCAGGCGGTGAGAAGAAACGCGCCGAGATATTACAACTGGCAATGCTCGAACCGGAGTTGGCGATTCTGGATGAGACAGATTCCGGACTCGATATCGATGCGCTGCGCATTGTGGCGAATGGTGTAAACAGTCTCATCGGACCCCAGATGGGCGTTCTCGTCATTACGCACTATCAGCGATTGCTGGATTATATCAAGCCGCATTTTGTACACGTTCTTGTTGATGGAAGACTTGTGATGTCTGATGGTCCGGAGCTTGCATTGAAACTCGAAGAAAAAGGATACGATTGGGTTAAGGAGGGATCGCTCTCAAGCGTTCCGGCACAAGGATAGGAAGGAGAAAAACAATGAATCAGAAAACTATAGATATTCGCGGTAGAGAGGCCTATAAAGAAAAATATGGTTTCCACGACGCCAATGAGTTCGTTTTTCGTATGGAAAAGGGGCTCTCGCGGAAAGTTGTCGAAGAGATTTCGAAACTTAAGGAAGAACCGGAGTGGATGACTAAATTCAGGCTCCGTGCGCTTGAGTTCTTTTATAAAAAGCCATTACCCGGCTGGGGCGGCGATCTCTCGACATTGGATTTTGATAACATCTATTATTACATCAAACCTTCCGACGGAAAAGGAAGAACATGGGATGATGTGCCGGCGAAAGTAAAGAAGACATTCGACCGATTGGGCATTCCTGAAGCCGAAAAGAAATTTCTTGCAGGAGTTGAAGCGCAATATGATTCGGAAAGCGTATACAGCAGTCTGAAAGGTGAATGGGAAAAACTCGGCGTCATCTTTTGCAGCACGGATGAGGCGCTTAAACGATATCCAGATATTGTCCGTCAATATTTCGGGACGGTCATTCCACCGGCCGATAATAAATTTGCGGCTTTAAACAGTGCAGTGTGGAGCGGCGGATCGTTCATCTATGTCCCTGAAGGAGTTCATGTAGATATTCCGCTGCAGGCCTACTTCAGAATCAATTCTGAAAATGCCGGCCAGTTTGAACGAACAATGATCATCGCCGAAAGGGGTAGTACCCTCCATTATGTCGAGGGTTGTACAGCTCCGACATATGCGGTCGATGCACTGCACAGCGCGGTTGTCGAAATTATTGTCAAGGAAGGCGCGCGCGTTCGATATACGACCATCCAGAATTGGTCTGATAATGTGTACAACCTTGTTACAAAACGGGCGGTCGCGTATAAAGATGCAACAATGGAATGGGTCGACGGCAACATAGGCAGCAAGCTGACGATGAAATATCCGGCCATCTATTTGATGGACAAGGGTGCTCACGGCGAAGTGCTCTCTCTAGCATACGCGGGAGATGGACAGCACCAGGATACCGGCGGGAAAGCCGTTCACTTTGCCCCGCATACATCATCAATCATTACATCGAAATCGATCAGTAAGGGAACCGGACGCGCAAGCTATCGCGGACTCGTGAAGGTGCATAAGAATGCCGCCGGTGTCAAGTCGAGCGTTAAATGCGATGCACTGCTTCTTGACGAAGCTGCTCGCAGTGACACATATCCGACAATCGAAGTCGACGAGCAGAGCGCTCAGATTGGACACGAAGCGACGGTTAGTAAAGTGGGAGAGGAACAGCTCTATTATCTTGAGAGCCGCGGATTGAGCGAGGAAGAATCGACGGCATTGATTGTCAGCGGATTCATCCAGCCTATTGTTCGCGAGCTGCCAATGGAATATGCCGTCGAGCTTAATCGCCTCATTGCCCTTGAGATGGAAGGATCGGTGGGTTAATTATAGAACGGAGTAGCAACGTTGGATAATGAAAATATAAAAGTAGAGCAGGAAACAATCAATACGGCTAATACTGCCTATGGGCTATTCAATCGTGAAGTCATCGAACGGTTTTCCCGCGATAGGAATGAACCACCGTGGATGCTGGCAAAACGTTTGCGGGCATGGACAATTTACTGTGAAATGCCCGGGCAGGTTGGGAATATGGCACTGCCGCCGTCCCGCCGGCTCGATATTCGTGAATTGAGAATTCAGGATTTTTCCGGACCATTACTTGAGAACACAGAGAGTATTCGGAATGCTGCCTTCTCCGATCTTTTTCATCAAGGAGTGATTTTTACGACGTTATCAGAAGCTTTACACAATTACACAGAACTTGTTGAAAAATACTTCATGACGGAATGTGTGCGACTTAATGACAGCAAATTTACCGCTCTCCATGCCGCTTTCTGGAATACGGGATCGTTTTTATATGTTCCAAAGAATATGAAGATTGATGTCCCGATAGAGAACAACATTTTTACTGGATCTAGAGAAGATATATTATTCCCCCATACACTTATAATCGTGGAGGAGGGCGCATCAGTCACATTTATCGAGACATCTCATTCGGATATAGAGGATAAGCAGGCCTTTGTGGACGGTGTTGTGGAGATTATAGCAGGTCCCGGAGCGACGGTAAATTACATAAGTACCCAACTATTAGGAAACAACACCTATCATTTTGCATTCAAAAAGGCTACTGCTAAAAAGGACAGTACCGTGAACTGGTATGAAATCGGTATTGGTAGTAAAATTTCGCAATCGAACATTCAATTGATTCTCGACGAAAGTGGAGCCGCAGGCGAGATGCTCGGTGTCTATTTCCCGCGTGATCATCAGCAAATGGAATATAATACTCTCCAGGTTCATGCGTCCCCGCACACGAAAAGCAATTTGCTCTATAAAGGAGCCCTTCAGGAAAAGGCAAAAACGGTATTTAACGGTATAATCCAGGTCCATAAGGGTGCACAGCGTACTGATGCATATCAGGCCAACAAAAATATTCTTCTAAGCAGTGATGCACACGCCGATTCGATTCCGACACTGGAGATCGAGGCGAATGATGTGCGCTGTACTCACGGCGTGACTGTCGGCCCGATTGATGAAGAAGTCCTGTATTATCTTATGAGCCGCGGATTGAAACGCGATGAAGCCACACGGATGCTTGTTGTTGGTTTCCTTGTCCCGGTCATCGACAAGATACCGGTTGAAAAGACCCGTGAAGAAGTCCGTGAACATATTGAATCGCGTATAGGGTAATCATGATCGACATTGGAATCAAAGCTGCAACTATCGATGAATTTGGATCAAAGAATTGGAAAGCAGTACGGGTTGAAGGAAATCGTGTGCTTATTGTGAAACTCGATGACGGTTACCATGCAATCGATGAGATATGTTCGCACGAGGAAGAATCGCTTGCGGGAGGATTCATCGATGGCGTGGATATCGAATGTCCACGACATGGAGCAACGTTCGATATTACTACTGGCGCTGTTCGGTCGCTTCCTGCTGTCTGTCCTTTGAGGATTCATCATGTTACAGTCAGAGGAAATGATATTTATATTTCGATCGGTTCGTCTCGCTCCAAGCCGGAAGCTCATACGTCTCTTGCGCAATAGAAAGGAATAGATGTGTTCGACATTACGAATATAAGAAAAGATTTTCCAATTTTAAGTCGGGAATTCAACGGGAAAATCTTGACATATCTCGACAATAGTGCGACGACGCAAAAACCTCGCCAGGTTATCGAGGCGCTTACGACATATTATCGACAATCGAATGCAAATGTCCACAGAGGCCTCTATGCATTAAGCGAAGAAGCCACAAATGCTTATGAAGATGCTCGTCAAAAAGTAGCGGCATTCATTCATGCACCATCATCGGATAATATTATTTTTACGGGAGGGACAACAGATTCAATTAATCTTATAGCAAGCAGTTACGGACGGAGTTTCCTGAAACCGGGCGATGAAATCCTGCTTACTCACATGGAACATCACAGCAATTTAATTCCATGGCAGATTATCTCACAACAGACAGGAGCAATACTGCGATTCATTCCGCTGACTCCGGACGGGCATCTCGACCTTGATGCAATGCGGAAGCTGGTCTCGGATCGGACGAAGATTATTTCTGTCGTACATATCTCCAATGTCCTCGGAACAATCAATCCCATAGAAGATATTGTCAGGCTTGGACATCAGTATGGAGCGATTGTTATTGTCGATGCTGCACAGAGTGTTCCGCATATACCGGTAGATGTCCAGAAAATAAAATGTGATTTTCTTGCTTTCTCCGGACATAAGATGCTCGGGCCGACCGGAATCGGGGTTCTCTACGGTCGTTCAGATGCCTTGAACCGCATGCCCCCGTATCGCGGCGGCGGAGAAATGATCAGCGAAGTTTATTTTGAGTATGCAACATACAAAGCGATTCCTGCGAAGTTCGAAGCCGGAACTCCGAATATCGCCGGTGCCGTCGGTCTGGGCGCTGCAATCGATTATCTTAATAAAATCGGTTTTGAAGCAATACAACTATACGAACAGGATTTGACGCTTCATGCACTTAAAATTCTTGAAGAAATAGAAGGTATTGTCATCTATGGCCCGATACCGGATCGTGCAGGACTCGTAGCATTTAATCTCAGAGGAATTCATCCCCATGATGTTGCGACTATTCTCGATGAAGATGCAATTGCAGTCCGCGCAGGTCATCATTGTGCACAGCCACTCATGCGCCTTCTGCAAATACCTGCGACCGTCAGGGCAAGTATGTACTTCTATAATACAAAAGATGAAATTGACGTCCTCGCCGAAGGATTAAAGAGAGTAAGGGAGGTTTTTCACGTTGTCACAGCATGATCTGTATTCAGAGATAATTCTAGAGCATTATAAGGAACCTCATAATGCAGGCACTCTTGACAATGCCGAGATTGAAGCCCGCGGCTATAATGAATCTTGCGGTGACGACGTGCGGGTCTTTATAAAAGTGAAAGAAGGAAGAATCGAAGATATCAAATTCATGGGCAACGGATGTGCGATAAGTCAGTCATCGACCTCGATGATGACCGAACAGTTAATCGGAAAATCACTGGATAAAGCAAAACTTTTCATTGAAGAATTCAAGAAAATGATTTCTGGTGAATGTGAATTTCCGCAAAGCGATGAATATTTTGAGTTGTCGGCTCTGAAGGGGGTAATAAAGTTTCCGATTCGTGTGAAGTGCGCGACACTTGCATGGAACACCGTGAAAAATGGGATTCTCGATTACGAAGCACAGCACGGTCAGAATGTAAGAAATGAATCGAAAATTCAATGATCGGATGATAATCATGGTACGAAACAAAGCGCTGAATATGGATGGTTTTTATATGTGGGGGAAAGGATGTATCTGCAATGGGAGATATGAAGCCTATTAATCTTGAGACGGGAGAAATCAGGCAATTCTCTGAAGAAGACGTCTGGAATGCATTAAGAGAATGCTATGACCCTGAAATTCCGGTAAATATTGTTGATCTGGGGCTTGTATACGATGTAGAGATTAACGGATCCTCTATAGCTGTCACGATGACTCTGACCGCTCCCGGATGTGGAATGGCACCGGTTATTGCCGAAGATGTGAAAATGCGCCTGGTGCAGATTCAGGGGGTGAAGGAAGCAAAAGTGAATGTGGTTTTTACTCCAATTTGGAACCAGAGTATGATGTCTGAAGCCGCACGACGGACATTAGGTATATAGAAACTACAGGAGATAAAAAGAATAACTCAATGTTAATAAAGAGTTTATCTCTTGAAGTTAAAGGGTTTACAAAGGGTATTTAAAAATATCATTCAACTATCATAAAGCAAGGAGCACAGTATTATGGCATATGAATGGAAATTTAAACCTCGACCATACAGCAATGAAGAGGCGAAAAAACTATTGGCTAATATCGTTAGTCTGGAAACTACCGATTGGCATTATAATACCCATCACAAGGGGTATGTGACGGCTTTAAACACCATTGAAAAAGCCCTTGAAACTGCCGATCGAACCTCTCCAAATGGCAATTACAGCCAAATTGGTGAATTAAAGCGCCGTTTCACATGGAATCATTCGGGAACGCTTTTACACGATATTTATTGGGAAGTTATTGGAGGTGACGGCGATCCCCAAAAAGGGCCGGATGTGCTGGCCGCCATTGAAAAAGAGTTCGGATCTTTCGATAATTGGAAAGCAGATTTTAGGGCAACCGCGATTTCAGCTAAATTGAGCGGTTGGGGTTTGCTGGTCTTCGATTCGTTATATTCGAAGCGGCTGATAAATGTTCTGGTCGATGAGCATCAATATGGTGCCATCTGGGGTGGAATACCGTTGATTGCATGTGACGTTTTTGAACATGCATATTATCATAAAGACGGCCCCGGCCGCGCCAAATATGTTGATAATCTGATTGCAGGATTGAACTGGGGTCGTATCAACGATTGGTATAAAAAACTGGTGATTCCTCTTGTGAAGTAATATTTTCAGGAAGTTTTGGTGGGGCGAAAAATCGTCCCACCTCTCCTTTGAAGGTTAATATGGAAAATTCATTTTCAGTAATACCGCTTTTTCCTTTGCAGGTTGTCCTCCTTCCGGGAGCACATATCCCTCTTCATGTCTTTGAGGAGCGCTATAAGACACTTGTTCGAGAATGTGCAAGAGATAAAAAGGAATTTGGAATAAACCTTGTTCTCGGCGGGCGTGTACACCGAATCGGTTGTACGGCGATATTGGAAAAGATTCTCCGCCGGTACCCGGATGGACGACTTGATATCCGCGTCCAGGGCAGAAAACGGTATCGGCTTACGGAAGATTATTCGGCCGAAGATACACCATATTTTGTCGGTAAAATCGTATTTCTGGAAGAAGAACCAGCGCCCATTGATCCTGTCCTGGCGGTGAAAGCACGTAAAATGCTCTCTGAACTACTAAATAAAGTGTATAAAGGAAAAGAACAACCGGCGTCCTTTTTTGATGAAGAAAGGGAGCTTTCATATCAGTTGGCCGAGTATTCAGGACTCGACTTCTCTCAACGTCAGGAACTGCTGGAATGTCCCAATGAACATCAAAGACTCGAAATGTTGATCACGCACTATTCAGAGATTCTGGATAAACTATCATTGAAAGATAAATATATATCGATACTAAAAATGGATTCCTCCCGTTTGAATTAAGAAATTCTTTTTTTACATTGGTCATATCGCAATTCTGTAGTTTGATACTCATCTGAGGAACACATGAACAAGAAGAAGAGATTGGTTAATAAAAAACATCGAAAAAGCCTGGTACGGCGGAAAAAACAGCTCAAAGCTTCACGCTCAAAAGCACAACAAAAATAAAATCTCTCTGCTACACCGTCACTGCTCCTTCATTGCGACTGGCATTGAATTTAGGTATATTCATGCATGATTTTTGTTTTCGGTGAACGGCAGTTCGACTTTTCTTCGCGAACATTTATTATGGGAGTGTTGAACGTCACTCCTGATTCTTTTTCTGACGGAGGAAAGTTCTTTTCAGTTTCCGCCGCCGTGGATCATGCACACCGGATGATTGCCGAGGGTGCCGATATTATCGATATCGGCGGTGAATCGACGCGTCCAGGGAACAGATCGAATTTATGGCAGGTCGATGCTGAGGAAGAACTCCGGCGTGTTCTTCCCGTCATAGAACAACTTCATCACGACGATAAGTCGATCGTTCTCTCAATTGATACAACGAAAGCATCGGTTGCCGAAGAGGCATTGCTTGCCGGTGCCTGTATAGTCAATGATATCAGCGGCTTCAATGCCGATTCGGCAATGGCGGTAGTGACCGGAAAGTATAATGCGTCGGCCGTCCTGATGCACATGCAAGGAACACCGGATACGATGCAGAGGAATCCAAAATACGATAATGTGATCGATGATATTAAGAAATATTTTTACAATTCGATCCAGATTGCACACAAAGCGGGTATTCAACAAATTATCATAGATCCGGGAATAGGATTCGGTAAGAATCTAAACCATAATCTGGAAATTCTGAGAAAGCTGCGTGAATTTCAGGAACTCGGATTTCCGGTTCTTGTCGGTCCTTCTAGAAAATCGTTCATAGGAAAAATCACCGGTGCTGCTGTCGATCAGCGTCTCGCGGGGACTGCCGCTGCAGTCGCTGCTGCAATTCTTGGCGGCGCACAGATCGTCCGTGTACATGATGTCGGCTTCATGAAACAGGTTTGCTTGGTTACTGACGCACTTGTTCATACGGTGTAGGACATATGGAACTATTTCGCATTGGTTTTCTTACCATTACTATTATTGATGTCGTTGACGTTCTGCTGGTTGCAATCCTTATCTACAGGTTATATGTGGTAATGCAGGGAACGATTGCAGTCCAGATTTTCATTGGACTCATCGTTCTTGTCGCTCTCTCGTTTGTTGCGCAGCTGTTCAACCTCAGGGCGATGACATGGCTGCTTAGTACTGTTCGTGATATTTGGGTAATAGCCTTTGTTGTTCTTTTCCAGCCCGAGCTCAGGCGCTTTCTCACCATTGTAGGCAGAAGCCCACTTGTTCGGATGTTTGTCCGTCTGGATGTGACAGAGACGATCGACGACATCGTTGCGGCAGTTGTTGAACTCTCACGTAAAAAGATCGGTGCATTAATTGTTATCACCCGTGCTACGGGAATCCGCATGGTAATCGAAACTGGAATTCCTCTTCAGGCTAAAGTGAGTAAGCAGCTGCTCATTTCAATATTCAATCCCAAATCACCGTTGCACGATGGTGCGGTGATAATTAAAGACCGTATCGTCGAAGCAGCTCATTGCACACTTCCACTATCGACAAAGACGCAACACGACGGCATGGTTCTCGGTATGCGCCACCTTGCCGCGATTGGCGTTACGGAGCAGGCAGACGTTACAGTAGTTGTAGTCTCCGAGGAAACCGGAACCATCTCAATTGCCGACAATGGTATTCTTGTACGCGGACTGACACAGGAATCTCTTGGCCAGAAACTCCGATCGCTTTTGAATGTGGACGTAGATACGACGCCGTCAACCCTTTTTTCACAATAAGTATAAGAACGGATACCGTTGAGTCTCTTCGAACTGGAACGTAAAGAAATGATCGCGCTGTTGCGCGAACGCGGAATAACCGATGAGCGTGTCATTCGCGCGATGAATGTCGTCGAACGCCACCTATTTGTCCAGAACGCTTTAATCCAAAAATCGTACGACGATTGTGCACTTCCCATCGGATGTTCACAAACAATTTCACAACCGTATACTGTTGCCTTCATGACGCAGGCGTTGAACGTTCAGAAGAGACAAAAAGTGCTTGAGATTGGGACGGGATCGGGATATCAGGCCGCCATACTTGCAGAGATGGGCGCCCGTGTATTCACAATTGAACGTCACTTTGAACTCCATGATGCGGCCAAGAAGACACTGGAAAAATTGAATTACCATGTTGCCTCAAAGGTTGGTGATGGCACGATCGGCTGGAACGAATATGCTCCGTTTAACGGCATTATCGTTACTGCCGGTGCTCCCGAAATCCCGGATGCGCTGATGAAACAGCTTTCACCGAACGGCGGACGTCTGGTTATTCCCGTGGGCGACATGGATATTCAGAGGATCGCCATCATTACACGAAACGAAGATTCATACACAACCGAAGAAATCAACGGCTTCAAGTTTGTTCCTCTCATTGGAAAACAGGGATGGTCACCAGCGTAACGATGGCGAATCCTCGAATTCTCGTCGTTGTCGGACCGACTGCATCCGGAAAAAGCGTTTTCTGTGTACGGGTGGCGCAGATTCTGGATGGTGAAATCATTTCGGCAGATTCCCGTCAGATTTATACCAACATTACCATAGGAACCGCAAAACCCACAGAAAAAGAACGCGATAGTATACCTCATCATTTGATTGATCATATCTCGCTTGAGAAGGGTTTCACTGCAGGTCAGTTCGGTATCGAGGCAGGAAGGATTATTAAGGAAATCGTTACCCGCAAAAAAGTCCCTGTTATCGTTGGAGGTTCCGGATTATATATTCAGGCGCTCATCGACGGTTTTTTCGAAGGTCCTTCAGCTCCGAATGAAATTCGCGAGCGTCTGTATGAGCGACTGCATAAAGAAGGGGGGGCGGTTCTGCTCGATGAACTCCGAACGATTGATCCCGATATCGCGTGGACAATGAATCCGAAAACCACGCACCGGATCATCCGTGCGCTTGAAATCTATGAATGTACGGGTATTCCTCTCTCGAAACACCATAGCAATCAAAACCGTGAGCCCCGGTATAATCCCTTCATGGTAGGACTCGCATGGAACCGTGTACAATTATATGATCGTATCGATACACGGGTCGATGCGATGATTGAGAGGGGATTGGTCGATGAAGTGAAGCAGCTTAAACACCGGGGGTACGATGAATCGCTAAATGCATTGCGTACAGTCGGGTATCAGGAAGTATTTGCCTTCCTTCGTGGCGAATATCCCGAAGCCGAAATGATACGGCTCATCAAGCGTAACACGCGCCGGTATGCAAAGCGGCAGCTGACATGGTTTCGCCGGGACGGGCGTATTCACTGGTATCCGATTTCGGATGAGAGCGGAATTGAAATAACAGCGAACCTGGTTGCAGAAGACTTTCGGTCATTCACTTCTCAGTGACACCTTAGATGTGAGACCTTTTATACTTGAATGTTGCTTTTTATTTGCTTATTTTGGATTTAATTCGGGGCGTGGCTCAGTCCGGTTAGAGCGCTTGGTTCGGGACCAAGAGGTCGGCGGTTCGAATCCGCCCGCCCCGACGACAAAAGCTTTTTTTAAAGCGTGAACCATAAGATTGTCGATGATAATGAGTATGAGGTCGGCGGTTCGCTCGCCTCGCTCCGCTTAAGAGGTGATTTTGAGCTCGGCGGAGCGGGAATCCGCCCGCCCCGACGAAATAAGGGCACGTTGGTAAGTGCCCTTTACTTTTATATTTTGATAGTCTGTTGAAAATATTCTAATGTTTATCTATTGATATATCCGCAATACATCTACTTCAATACTACCTAGAGCATCTTTATCCATGATCTTATTAGCGATAAAAAAATAAACTGCGTTGAGGCATTAAAATGTCGCGAATTCGAATATTTTTTACATTATCTATTGACAAATAACGTGAATATTAGTACAATACCAGCGAAAGAAACGAGAATTCATCTCCGCTGGTGTCGAGTACAATCGAGACGCTGAATGCGGATGATCCCGAAAAAATCGTGATCAGGCCCCTCCCGACATAAAAGTCAACCCTTCGACTCGCACCATCCCGTTCCGGGATGGTACTCGCTCAGGGCAAGGGTAAAAAGTTGATTTCTGAAACCGATGAATAGGTGCTGTTGATTAATAAAGAAATGTTTCCTTTCGATTTAACACCCAAACTACTGTCTAAAAATACATTTTAGACGGTACCAGCACTCCGACAACATGTCCGCCAAAACGAAGTGGAGGCGGAAATTGGGATGCGTAGCAAAGGATTAAAGAGATTATTCTTCTAATTTCTGATAGTACTTCTCAGCAAGTGAACATCGATTTCAAACAACCAACATATAGTTTATATCTTCGAGGAAAACATGAAACGTCTACTTGTTGTATTCTTCCTGTGTACAACTATTTCTTGTGCACAGAACAGCGTTATTCCGACAGCGTTCGATTTACAGAATCTTTTCAGAAAAATCATTTCTGGAAAAGCAGAATTAATGGAAACACTTACGACTATTTGTCAAAAGGGAGATACGGTGCTTCCATCATTTCAGACCTTGCTCAACACGCCACCCCTTAAATCAAATAATGGAATCGCCATCATGCGTCAACGGCGAGGATGGTATTTTTCTGCGATGGCTCTTGAGCAAATTGGATCCGTCAACTCCTATGCGATTTTGCAGAGTCTTGCACAATCGCATCCCGATAAAGAAGTCCGGGGATTTGCGATAAATTCTCTGGCCGAGAGCTATTATTCAAAATGTATCTCAGATAGCACTCAGCCCGATCGCACGATATTACATATTCTGGTACTAAGTATCGACGATACAACGTATCTCACCACAAAAGAAAACACGATCGGCACGATTGCACGTGATGGATTGATGCGGTGGACCGGATTTGATTTTGGCGAAGATGTGCGAAAGGTTCCCGGTATCCGTGGAACGATAATTCAGGTTCCTGCTGAATTGCGAAAGGATAGAGAGTTGTGGTGGCAGACGGTGGGTATTAAATTAATATGGAATGCAACCGATGGTCAATTCGAATAAAAGAAAAATAAAGTTTATTTAGATAATATATCGAAATGGAGTCGACAACCATGAAACCAATTTCATTATCGAAACTTAATATTCTTATCACCCTCCTGGTGTCATTATCTTTTATCAATCTGTCGATGCTTGACGCTCAACAAGCTAATTACTATTGGGGTGGTGTTGAAAATCGAGCGAATGAGGCAGCATCAAAGGATGGTTTGATGCCAATCCAAAAATTAGAGGGTTCACCTCAAAAAGTAAATATCGGACCGACAGGAAATTTTACACTGGATGTTCCATTAATGGTTATTCCCGGACGTGGAGGATTGAATTTTGATTTAAAGCTTCAATACACTCCGGGTATCACTGTAACTCAGGAAGCTTCATGGGTCGGACTTGGATGGGATCTTAATCCTGGGAGTGTAGTAAGGAATATTTTTGATAGTCCAGATATGTCCATTATTGACAGATTCATTATTGATCCTGAACTAGGCTCAACCGTAGTTAGCGGTGTGATTCGAGACATGTATTCAATAAATCTGGGCAGCCGGTCCGGGAAAGCACTTCAATATATAGATCCTCAAAATACGAATCGTTATGCATTTCAATTAGAAGAATGGAGAGCCTGGAAAATACAATATGATGCATCGAATGGGCACCACCGGTTTATCGTAACGACTGAGGATGGAACAGTATACATATTTGGTCGGTGGCTTGCAGGTGCAACTTCGAATTCAAGTGCAGCTCCGGGTTCCGGGTTGCCGTATCCGTCATACGAACCTTTTCTTGAATGGAAACTGACTGCAGTTTATGCTCCGGGTACTTATACTACGATCAATGATATTACCGCATTACCTGACGATCCTTCCAGAGTCGACAATGCCGAGAGAGAATGGAATTGGATTGCAGTCCGTTATGCATACGACGGAACGCGTGATAAAGCGATTTTTTACTATACGGACGAAAAATACCGTCCGCTTAATAGCTATATTAAACAAATTAAATTGACCGAAGTGACGTATCCCCGTTACATAATCACACCGACGCACATTGCAGAATTCATAACTGAAGACGAGGAATATAATCCAATTTTACAGTTACTTGGTAGTTTCTATGAGGGACTCAGCAAACTAGAGCGATGGTGGGACGATTATTTTAGATCTTCTGGCGGTGGAAATTTAAAACGAAGACTTACGGCTATTAAACTCTATAGAAATCCATATCCAAGTGGAATTGTACCGGCTGTAATACAAACAGCAGATTTAGGAACACCAATACGTGAAATTGATCTTTCATATAAAAGGCAAAGTGATTTTGATATAAGCGAATATCAAGAAAAACGGACAATGTTGAAATCAGTAACCATCAAAGCCGGTCAGGATTCACTTCCTCCATACAAATTTACGTACCATGATATTATGGGCGCAGGAAAAAACGATGTCTTCAAGGCAGAGAGTAACGTATACAGCGGCCAATTTTATGATTACTTGAAAGCATTTAGTCCTGAATACCTTTATGGTCAGGCCAACAATTATCTCATGAATACATATGTTGGAATGGATGGTTACTATAATTCAATGTGCAGAGCATATTCCAATGTTAACGACAACCAATTGAACATCGTGAAAGGCGATAGAAACGATGGGAAACAATGGAATCTGAAAACCGTCACTTATCCGACGGGTGCAGTTCAGGAATTTGATTATGAAAGTAATTGTTTTGCAATCGATTTTACTTATCGGGGTAATTATGTCGAAAATAACGGATTCGGTGGAATAACATGGGGGTTAGGCTCCCGACTCATCAGCCAAAAGCTTGAAGGAAATACCTACATTTATTCGTACGGAATTTCAACAATCGGAGATCCTAATAATTTTCAGCCAGATGTCGGAAGAATGTTTGCCGATCAATTCGAATTTCAAAATATGTATCTTGACAATATTCTATTTCCACCACAGCAGGGTTTCATTCACCAACAGACGAATCATCCAGTGTTATATGAAAGGGTTATCGAAACACAACCTGAAGGATCTCAAATTATCTCTTACTATCAAGTAGCTAAATTAGATGAAGATCTTGACCCAGAATCGTGGAGGGGTAATAATCAAGAGCGCTTTAATCGCACATTCGGAAGAAGAGGGAATCTTCTCAAACGTGAATATGTGAACGATGTCAGTGTTGTATCAAAGCGTGAAAGTTATATTACTGAAGAGAAACCGAATTTAACTAGTGATTTTGATGGGAGTATCAGCTATCAGGCCGTGCAGCAATCAAAGCAGACAATTATTTTCGATAATAATCTCGATGCAAACGGCATTGGCATTACGACTGTCGAAGAGCATATTAAAAATTCAATCAACGGGCTCGATTCAATCGTCATAATATCCGACACAACAGCAACCGGTAGAAATCCACTACGAACCACCGCTATTCGTTATGCATTTGAGCCTCCAACCGATAAAGATGGCGTTCTTCTCCACGTGAATCGAATCTCCGAAATTGCCGAGATTACCACTACCGAAAACTCATCCGGAGATATTCTTTCTCACTCAAAAATAGATTATAGTATGTCAGACTGGTTGCCTCACTGGTATTATGAAGGCGAGGATGCCGACGTTCTGGTAAAAACAATTGCTTATAACATATATCCAAATGTTCGATGGCAATCTGATGGTAACGGCTACACGGTATCTACACAATGGGGATATAATCATTCAGTTCCGATTGCGACAGCATATAATCTAATAACAAGCCCTTCCCCCGATCCCCTATTCGTATATGAAGATTTCACTACGGAGAATTTTAATTCGAATCTGGTGAGTTGGAGTTTAACTGGTAATTGGCAGCGGAATAATGGTACACTCGCCTGGCGAGATATGAATTCAAAAGGTTATTTAACGGCGTCTCCTATTACATTTGATAAGCATATTGCGGAATTTGAAATAAAGACTAATTTTTCTACTTCAAATTCATCAATCGGTTTTTGTTTTCGTGCACTTACTCATGAAGATGTCACCCAGGGTAATGGATATTGTATCCTCATAAATGCTAACCAGGATATATTATTAACAAAGGCAGGAATCGAGTTAATACGTTCTGAACTTCCGCCGACTTCATCAACCACCCGCATAATAAAAATTTCAGTCGATCACAATAATATTTTTAAGATATTTGTCGACGGAGAATTAATTATTGATTATATCGATCTAGAAACTCCTCAGTACGGTACATATATTGGAATTTTCGCCTCCAATATAGATTGTGAATTCGATAATCTCCGGATTTACATGCAGGGCGCTCTTTGCACAATGATTTCATACGATCCTTTGACACTTAATATCACAAGTAAAACGGATGAAAATAACAATACTTACTATTACTCGTATGACAATTTCAGAAGATTAAAACAACAAATAGCTCCGACGGGTGAATTAACCCGGGAGTATGATTATTACTATGGGGTCAGTCCATCTCTAAACCTCGTCATGGCTGATCTTTATCGAAGTGAGCAAGCAAAAAACAAGTATTGCTTTTATTTCGACGGATGGGGAGATAAAATCCAGCAACATCAATATAGCGGCGATACTTTGGATATTATAACGCATAACTATTATGATAATATGCGCCGATTGATGCAAAGTATAAAACCCTACATGAAGCTCGCACAGCCCACTATTACAGATTGGAAACATCACACAGTTACTCCTATACCGCCTATGCTCTCTATGAAAAAAACTTCAGGGATAGGACAACCGACAATTCAGAGTCTGTCGGCTGCATCAGCTCCACCGTTCGATCCTCCGGATGATCCGATATACAACTCACGATATTACTATAATTCTGAAGTGTATTTTTCGAGATACGACGAAACACCATATTCGAGATATGAGTATTATCATGATGGCACGAATCGCATCCGTGCTCTCTATCCTCCCGGGGATGGGAATCAAAGGCATCCTATATCGTATCAATATACTTATAATACCGATAACGATAACACAGGTTTTCAGCCGCAGCAGCTATTTAAAACAATTACAATCGATGAAAATGGCGTGATAAATGTTCAGTATCATGACAAACTTGACAATATGGTGAGGTCGGTGGTCGATGTCGACAGACTAAAACTTACGACCAGTTTTGTATATGATGCTGGTGGGAAACTTCTGAAATCGACACCGCCGAACAGGGATAACTATGCAACAATATATAGCTATGATTTTCGCCAGCGTCTATCGTCGAAACTATCACCCGACGCCGGAATAATTGAATATAAGTATGATGCCAACAATAATATCCGCTTTATCAAAGATAGAAACCACTCGGGAAATCCTAATGCATGTGCATATTCCGATACACTGCAAAAAGTTAAAAAGTCGTTTCTAACATCGAAACGGCGTGATTTTATTCTGACACGACCAGGCCGGGTGTACTTTACCATCCAGCTTTTCACACAAGGAACACACGCGGATACCCTGAATTTTTCAATCCGTGAAACTAACCTGAACACTATACTTCTTTCAGGGACATACATTTCAAATGGACTCGCTTCGGAACTCTATTCAAACTCAATTGTGCTTCCAAAGGGAAATTACTTTTTTACATGCAGTCGTAAATCGACGGCAGATCCGACATCGAAATGGGTTATTACAATTCAGAGTATCGGTGGATATGAATTTGTCTATAGAAAATACGACGGCCTCAACCGTCTCATTGAAGAAGGAGAATTTAATACACAGGATAACCAGGATCATTTCACAAGGGAGAATGCAGAAACGGTCGATTTCCCGACGACAAACACAATACCCGTAAAGCAATTCATTTATGATACATTAAGCTCGCACCCATACGGTTCGGATGCACGGAATTTAGCCGGCAAGCTTGTTGCGGCGAAATCATATCGTTTCGGTGTTCTGGTACACCAGGCATTTTATTCTTATGATTCCTACGGTCGCGTGGAATGGATCGGGCTTCTGGGCAGCGGTATATATCCGAAAAAAATAAAATATCAATATGACCGGCAGGGAAATGTAGTGGAAAAGGATGTATTTAGTTCTAACACAGGTACTCTTTCATTTTTCTATTCGTACAACGATCTCGGACGTCTCGCGAAAGTCGAATCGCTAACGCCGAAAGATCGCGGTAAAAGACAAACCGAGGCGACGTACGAGTATTTTGCATCGGGGAAAATAAAACGCACGGTGCTGGGAAGTATCCAGGGGATGGATTACCGCTACAATGAGCGTGACTGGTTAGAATACATTAACAATCCATACGGAGAAGACCCGGGAATGGACGGCCCTCAGGCCGGGCTACTGGGATCGAGAAGAACTGGCAATGGAATGAAAGCACCAGTTCCGCAAAAAAAGATGATAGAAAATGGTATTGCATCTAACCCCGTTACTGCCGCGAAAACTGCGGCAATACAAACAGTGCAAGACCGGTTTGCAGTGCGTCTGGTATATAATGATTTGCCTTGTGATGATTGGAACTATATCCAGCCTATTCCTGAAAATCAATGGCAGTACAACGGTAACATAAGCAGCATTATGTATAAGTATGATAGTGTGTATCAAGGAGGAAAGGTCAATGCTCCGAACAATTATCAACAAATAGTATTTAACGATGAAAGTAACGGATGTATACTCTACGGTGATTATTATCTACAATATACGCATGATGGTGGCGCAACATGGGATACAGTGATAACATTACCCGAAAATGGATTTCAAAGAATGAGTTTTGTTACACCGGATATAGGTTACGCACTGCATGACTTTGGAAATGTATATAAAACTATTAACGGCGGTTTTACATGGACTCCTGTGACACGTCCCTCGGGCATCAATTTCCAATCAGCACAAATTCAATTTCTTACAACAAGTGTGGGCTATGTATCTGCTTTAGAATATCCTTACTGGCCAGGTCTAGGGTTTCTTTATAAAACAACCGATGGCGGTATTACATGGGAAAAGAAAAGTGTTCAGGGCGATACATCTCCAATCATGTATTTCCAATTTACTGATGTACAAACAGGATACCTGGCTACTTTCTTAGGAACTGTCTGGAAAACGACGGATGGCGGAGACACGTGGACAAATGTTCTGGCGGTTCCCTGGTACCAAAATTGTAAAATATTTATGATCGATTCAGCGTCAGGTTTTGTATTGTGTAAGAACGGTAATATATACAAAACGACAGACGGTGGTGTTACGTGGGTACAGTATAATTGCGGAGTCGACGCCAGCAACAGTAGTTTTGGATTCAATGCAATCAAATTTATTGACAGACAGAAAGGCTTTATACTTGGTGAGAACGGTATTGTGCTTCAGACTACAGACGGCGGCATGACATGGACACAACACGAGAAATTTACCGATGCAACACTTACGACAATACATTTTCCGAGCCATTCTGTAGGATATCTTGGCGGTTGGAGTGGAGCTCTTTTTAAGACTACCGACGGCGGAGAAACATGGCAGAGTATCGCCCCTAAAGTAGACGACAGCAGCGATGTTGTTGCCTATCGCTTTACATACGACGGTGCCAACCGACTGACAGAAGGCTCTTTCCACTGGAATAGTACGCTCACAAGCAGCTGGAACCGGACAGACTTATACACTGAGGCATTAGAATATGACCCGAACGGTAATATCAAACTGCTTTCCCGCAGCGATAATAGCGGAGTTGCAATTCCGAATGACTATGATTACTATCCCAATACAAACAAACTACGATTTCTTGGCAGCGGCGTTCCAAATCCGGGATCGGTGTACCGGTACGACGGTAATGGAAACATGATTCGAGACCCCAATAATAACCTTAAGTTTATTATTTATGATTGTAATAACATGCCGTTGGTAGAGTACAAAGGATCACAAAAAATAGAATATACGTACGATGCACAGGGCAACAGAATCTCGAAACTTGTGAACACTACGAAGACATATTATGTCATTGGTGCGGATGGTAAGATCGAAATGGTATCGAGTGAGCCGAATATAATACAGCGCATTAATCTATGGGGCGCGGATATATTAGGCCACATAAAGCTTGGATCTGCTACTGCTACTCGATATTATTATCTGAAGGATCATCTTGGTTCCGTGCGAATGACTGTGAACAAAAATGGAAAAGTCGTTTGCTATGATGACTATTATCCATATGGATCAATAATGCCCGGACGAAGTAAAAACATGGCAATTGCGGATGAGCAATATAAGTTTTCGGGAAAAGAACTTGATAACGAGACTGGCTATGAGTATTTTGGAGCGAGGTACTATGATGCGAAGAGGGGGCAGTGGACGACGATTGATCCAGATAAGGAAACGTACCCATGTTATAGTCCTTATTGTTATTCATTCAACAACCCGATGAGATTTTGGGATCCGGACGGAAGACGTGTATTTGAGGCAAAATCTGCTTCAGAAAACAGATACTATCAAGCAGCAAAAGATTTGTACCTTAGAACAGCAATGGGTAGGACTCAATGGAACAATTATATAAATAATCCAAATATTTTGGTTATTTATCAGGTAATGAACCTGCCAAAGATTTCGGGTGAACAAAAAGTTTTAGGACAAACACGTTGGGAATATCAATATACAAAAGATTATATTCAAAATTTAGATATTGGAGAAGAAGTTGTAAAATTGGAGGCGAATCAAGTACCTATTTTTATATTTCTTGATCACGAAACATTAAAGGAATCGCTATTTGGAGGAGCACTGTTGTTGTATGATGAAGGTGGTCCTCATATTGATCCATATATAAACTCGAAAAGCCCTTATTATAATGAATTCGGAGTTGGATTAAATCTAGAAAAAGAACACCAAATCTATGGCTCAGCATATTCGAATGATATTAGAAGAAAAGGATCGATTGCCGATAAATATTATCAACAATTATTAAAAGCCATGAAACAATTAGATGTAGAGAAAAAGAAGAAGAAGAAAAATGAAGAAAATACCGAAACAAACAAATAACAATAGTCTTGCTTTTCGATCAAGCACTGGAAGGATATATATGAAAACCTATTTTTTTTGTTTTCTCATAATTATTCTTTTCGGAGCATGCGCACAAAAAAAGAATATTAAATCGGATTACTTCCCATTAGAGGTTGGGAATGAATGGGACTGTCGCTATTCCGAGTATATACTCAGGAGAAGCGTAGTGTCGACGGAAGAGCATGATGGGAAAATATTTTACAAAGTCGAGGAATATGTAGCTCCCGAAGGGAAAGATACCGTTTTGATCAACCGTGAAATATTATTCTGTTATGATGATTCCGGGAACGTGTATCGCAGAATTAACAACTTTGATTCACTAAGAAAAGAGTTTCCTTATTATGAAACTCGTACAAGAGACGGTTTGTGTCTATGGTATAAATTTAATGCAATCCCTGGTGACTGTTGGGGAGGAGATGCAAATGACTATTTACTACCGCAGTATGTAACGAAATATAAAATAACACTTTTATCGACTACCGCTTCGGTGATTTCAAGAGAAAAAACGATCGATAGTTGTTATATATTCAAAATCGAATCACTATCATCCTCGCAGCCTGAATATTATGAATGGTTAGCGAAGGGTATCGGAATTGTCAGACGATCATCTTTTCTTGATAAACCCGGGTATATTCTGGATACATATTCAGTCAATAAATCCAGAGAATAAATTTGCTCAATATTCAATGTGTAGTAAAACCGCCTCTTTCAGAGGCGGTTCTTGTATGACAGAGATCCTGACGAAATACTACAATAATCTGCATATCTGACCGATTATATCAGGACGATATACTAGCGTAAGTGAGGATGCCTAAAAGCGTTGCTAGATTATATTATTTAAAAGATCTTCTGGAAATTATAAGGATGAGAGGGAATCCGAAATTGAAGAATTTCTAGTTGTAATGATTATTACCCGTACGGTTCGATTATGCCCGGACGAAGTAAAAACATGGCAATTGCCGATGAGCAATATAAGTTTTCGGGAAAAGAACTTGATAACGAGACTGGCTATGAGTATTTTGGGGCGAGGTACTATGATGCGGCTCTGGGCCGTTGGTTGTCTGTAGATCCACTCGACATCTCTCCCGGATTATCTCCATATCAGTATTCTCGTGATAACCCTGTAAGTTTTTTAGACCCGGATGGCCAAGAAGAATTGAGAGCAATGGAATATGCTCAAAACAATTTATTAAATAAAGATTATGGAATAGGTTTAGATTACAGTGGTGTGAAAAAAAATGGTACCTGTTGGACGGTGAAATACAACGATCGTATGGTATGTAATGAACTTATTTGCAGAGCTTATGCTGCAGTTGGTTATGAAGATTTTCCAGCTGCAAATTATAAACAAATTCAATGGTCTGAAAGTCACTCATGGTTTACAACTAACCGTAATGCAGGTGAAAGAGGAGATGTAATTTACTATCAGACAAGTGGAGATAAGAATAAAGTGACGGGTACTCATGATGTCATGATAACCGGTGTCATGATTATTGATGGAGTTGCAAAATATACATTTGTACATGCTGGAAGCGGCACAGGCACGACATATTCGGTCGATAATTTTCTTACGGCAGATGAGATTGGGGAAAAATATGCTGGTGGTAAAAAATTTGTTGGTATCGAATCGGTCAAAGGAATAAAATTGGACATTTCTTCTACTGCGCCGCAGGATGCTACATATGTTAACGTCCCAATAGATTTTAAAGAATGGGTGAATAGCTCACACACTGTATATAAAACAACAAATGGTGAATTAAAGTTTCGGTAAGATGTTAATAAAAGGAACGCTTATAATGAAAAAATTAAAATTAATATTATTGATTGTATTTTTAGTATTTGTATATAGTACATTTTCCTATTCTCAAAAGGATAGATTTGAGGAAATATTTTCCATGGACAGTAATGCAGTAGCGAGCGCTTTGCATAACGGGCATATAGATTGCTTTGATAAATCACCAATATGTTTAGACTCAATACATGGGCAATTAACCATCGGTGTACTTGGCCATACTGGGAGATTTATTGAAGGTCCTTTTGAGTTTGTATCTGATGTGGATAGCACGATAATTATTTTTATAAATAAAGCAGGAGATATTCTTAAATCTACAAAATGGATAAAAAAGCCGAAAGAACTTTTTCCCTACCCGTATACATTTCGTAATCTTGATTCAAGGGTATTTGTTGTAGGAAAGGATCAAAAAGGAATTGAGGTAAACAGGCTAACAGGATCTTCCATTCTTACCCCCTGGCATCCAGATAATATAAATTTATTCTTTCCAAAGCTATCTATCGGTTATTGGAAAGACGAATTTATGGGTATGAAACCACTTCTTCAAGTACAAAAAGGATGCTTTCTTACAGTCGGATCGGATTCTATATTCCGAAAATATGATTTCAAAGGAAACATTCTTTTATCGATAGAAGTAAATATTCCAAAATTTTTTATTACGCAACCTTCAGATCTGATTGTTGGTGCTGATGAAAAATATCTTTATTTATACGACGCACCTGATGATTTAATGAAAATCAATCTAGCTAATTCAAAGATAGAGAAATATAATTTAAGAGAAATCTTTACAGAAATGTGTCATTCAACAATTGAAGGGGATGGTGAGGTTTCTGGTATATCGCTCTATGTTTGGGAAGGTACCCCCTTTTTTATTGTTTGTGCCGAGAAGGGTATTTTTGTTTATAAATATGAGTTGTCATGTCATTGACATATAATAATTTTTTTTGCACTTACTAAGATAGCAATTGACACATCAAAGAATGCATTGTTTCAGAACTTTGCATATCAATATAGACAATTAATTGGAGTTTAATTTTTGACCGGGCGCAGAAGGATTTATATGAAATTCTATTTCTCCTATCTCGTCTTAATTATTCTTTTTGGAGCATGCATACAAAAAAAGAATATTAGATCGGATTACTTTCCATTAGAAATTGGGAATAAATGGGAATGTCGCTATTCTGAGTATATACTAAGGAGAAGTGTAGTATCGACGGAGGAGCATGATGGGAGAATATTTTACAAAGTCGAGGAATATGTAGCTCCAGAGGGTAAAGATACCGTTTTGATTAACCGTGAAATATTATTCTGTTATGATGATTTCGGGGATGTGTATCGACGTATTTATAATTTTGACTCATTAAAAAAGGAATTACCTTATTTTCAAAAACATTCAAGAGATGGTCTTTGCCCGTGGTATAAATTCGATGGACTACCCGGAGACTGTTGGACAGGGGATGCAGATGACTATCTTTTTCCCCAGCATATGATAAGATATAGAATAACACTCTTATCAACAAGCGCTTCGGTGACTTTAAGAGAAAAAGTGATCGATAGTTGTTATATATTCAAAATCGAATCACTGTCATCCTCGCAGCCTGCATATTATGAATGGTTAGCGAAAGGTATCGGAATTGTCAGACGATCATCTTCTCTTAATGAAACCGGATATAATTTGGATTCATATTCAGTTAATAATTCTAGAAAATAAATATGCTCAATATTCAATGTGTACTAAATCCGCCTCTTTCAGGGGCGGTTTTTATAGTTATATCGACACCGCCGACGGCGGTTGTACCGAGCATGCCTACATACCCCTAAGGACGTCGAAAGTGTATCGAAGGATAGCGGAATCGATAGCAGAACTGAATTAATTGTAAAATTCAGTAACCTGCAGGCGACGCATAATATCTGGCATGCCCGCCATGATCCACATTTTGGCGGAGGGCTCGATTTGGTGGGACAGATTAAGTGTAATAGGCAGAATTGGAATAGGTATTATTATCAAAAAGATCATCTTGGCTCGATACGTATGACTCTTGACGCTTTGGGAGGTTTGAAGAGCTATGACGACTTCTACAGAAGAAAACTTGCAAAATTGTTTTATTTTTAATATATACAGAAGGTTAAGGTAGGCGGTTCGCTCGCCTCGCTCTGCAGATTTACGAACATATGAGCTCAGTGGAGCGGGAATCCGCCCGCCCCGACGTAAAATCATCTCAACGCAAACTTGTATTTCACGTCCCAACACGGAGACATGATGTCGACGCCGGCATTGATATTGATCGTCGATGATGACAAGGCAGTCCGTGAAACACTGGCACACTCTCTTGTCACTGCAGAGTATCAGATAATCAAAGCAGCAAGTGGAGAAGAAGCAATCACGCTCGCGAAGGAACGCCATCCTGATCTTATTCTTCTTGACGTGATAATGCCGGGATTAACCGGATTTGAGACAGCCCGAATCTTACAGGGAGACGAAAAAACAAAATCGATTCCCATTCTCTTTCTGACCGGCGAAGCTAAGGATATCGCATCTATAGAAGAAGGGTACGAAATCGGCGCCGATGATTATTTGACGAAAGGACAGAGCACAAGAGAAATCCTTCTACGCATCAACCACACAATTCGACAGCATCGCCAATCACACTCCTGATCGCATCGCATGGCGTACTATATCATCGCAATTATCGGACGACCGAATGTCGGGAAATCGACTTTTTTCAATCGCATTCTGGGTACACAGCAGGCGATCGTGCACGATATAGCCGGCGTCACACGCGACCGTCACTATGCCGAGGCTGAATGGGCTGGAAAATCTTTTACGATCATCGATACCGGAGGTTTTGTTCCCGACAGCACCGATATCTTCGAACAGGCAATCAGAGAACAGGCCCAGATAGCAATTGAAGAAGCCGACAGCATTGTCTTTATGGTGGATGCAGTCAGCGGCCTAACCCCGATAGATTTTGAAATCGCAGGAATTCTCCGAAAGTCAAATAAAAAGTCTCACCTTGTCGTCAATAAAGTTGATAACGACAAGAGAGAAATGGATACTGCGGAATTTTATAGGCTCGGCCTGGGACAACCGCTCTCGGTTTCTGCCATCAACGGCAGGAAAATGGGCGATCTTCTCGATATCCTTACTTCTCAAATCCCACACGATACCGAAGAAAGTGAACGCGATTCGCGGCTGAACCTCGCGGTCATCGGACGACCGAATGTCGGGAAATCTTCCTTTGTGAATATACTTATAGGTCAGAAAAAATCTATCGTCACAGATATCCCGGGCACAACTCGCGATCCGATTGATTCGGTATATGAAAAAGACGGAAAAGAGTTTGTTCTTATCGATACGGCAGGACTGCGCAAGAAGGGAAGGGTGAAAGAGAGCGTCGAATTCTACAGCGTGATCCGTACAATGAAAAGTATCGAGCGATGTTCGGTTGCTCTTGTGCTCGTCGATGCCACTCTTGGAGTCGAACGGCAGGACCTGCGGATAATTCAGAGCGCTGTTGAACGGAAAAAAGGGGTTCTGATTGTCGTGAACAAATGGGATTTGATAGAAAAAGAAACGAATACTGCACGACAATTTGAATTGGCTCTACAGCAGCTTCTCGGGAGGCATACATATATCCCGACTATTTTTGTCTCGGCAAAAACCGGGCAGCGTATCGGGAAGACAATAGAAATAGCAGAGACAATCCACGAAGAAAGGAAAAAAGAAATTCCTACCAATAAGCTGAACAACGTCCTTCTTCCCGAAATTCAGCGGACTTCGCCATCGAGCTCAAGCGGGAAGGAAATAAAGATCAAGTATATCACACAAGTGAAAACAGCTCCTCCGATTATCGCATTCTTCACGAATGAGCCGAAACTCATTCAGGAGAATTACCGCCGCTTCCTCGAAAATACTATCCGGCAGTATTTTGGCTTCTCGGGTGTGCCTCTTACACTGATATTCAAGCAGAAATAACAGACTTTGACAATCTCAAACTGTATCGATATATAACTTTCAAAGACAATAGGCTCTTAAAAAAGAAAGGAGATCCTCGAACATTTTTTGGGAGGGATCAACTGATTTCTACGGCAAGGGCTGTGATCAGTTCTGAAAAATGTTTTTTTACCCTGTTTGCTGTCTCCATCACCTCATTATGAGAGAGTCTTTTCACGCTAAGCCCTGTGGCCATATTCGTGATGCACGAAATCCCAACGCATTCGATTCCCAGACGTGATGCCACGATGATTTCCGGGACCGTCGACATACCGACGGCATCGCCTCCCATCCGACGAAGCATTTGTATCTCAGCTACAGTTTCGTATGAAGGACCTTTAACCCAGCAGTAGGTACCCTGCCGCAAAGATATCCCCAACTCCCGGGCAACCGATAGTGCTTTTTGTATCAATAAATCACTTAAGTATGAATAATGGAAATCATTGTTTTGTCGACACTTTGTATCCAAGACAAGAAGTGGATTCTCAAATGTCGTATTGATAAAATCCCGTATTAACATAAGGTCCCCGGCCGAGTACAATGGATTCATTCCTCCGGCAGCATTTGTGATGATCAGCCTATGAATACCGAGCTCATGCGCAACCCGAATCGGTAGCTCAGTCTCCGCCAGGTTGTCCGATTCATAAAAATGCAATCTTCCTTTAAAGACGAGAATATCGTTTTTCATTCCGTCTTTTCCAATTAATTTCCCAAAAACCAATTCCCCCGAATGCCCCTTGACCGATATAGTGGGATATCCTTCGATCGAAGAAGTGGGTATAGACACCCTGTCATCGAGTGTCTCGGCAAACTCTCCAAGACCTGAGCCAAGTATGAGTCCTATTGAAGGTTTTCTATCGACTTTGCTTTTAATACTATTAGATATATTATGAGCTAGATCCATCTAACATTCAAATTTTTATAAAGATTATGAATTACATAGAAATGCTTTTCTAGGTTAAGAGTACACCTGCAATTGTAGCGGTCATCAATGTTGAAAGTGAACCACCCAGCACAGCTTTAAGACCGAGTGCGGAGATATCTTTCCTACGGTTCGGAGCCAACGGACCGATACCGCCTATTTGTATGGCAATCGACGAGAAATTGGCAAATCCGCATAGAGCAAAGGTCGCCATCGTGATAGTTTTTTCACTGAGCTGATGTGCTTGTATAAGTTTTGCGAGGTCGAGATAAGCGACAAATTCGTTGAGTACGACTTTCGTTCCGATCAGGCTGCCAAAGCTCATTGCGTCCTGGAAGGGGACACCGATGGCTAATGCCAGGTATTGGAGTACCAGACCAAAAAGCAATTGGAGACTTAATGGTTGATGAAATGTAGTCATAAGGTATCCGTTTAGTCCGGTCAAATCTCCGGCAGCTTGAAGTAAATAATTGAGAAGAGCTATAAGTGCAATGAACGCAAGGAGCATGCCTGCGATATTTAAAGCAAGCTGGAGGCCGTCTCCGGCACCCACTGCAGCGGCTTCTATCACGTTCGAAGCATTTTTTCCGACTTTGAGTTTGACGGTTCCTTTAGTCTCCGGTTCGCTCACCTCAGGAAAGAGTATTTTTGATATTGCGAGAGATGCAGGGGCCGCCATTGTACTTGCTGCAAGGAGTTGAATAGCGAATTTGACCTGTGCTTCCTGCAGGTTCATATTGTTTGCTGCCGCAAATGATTGTCCGAGCATCTGAATATATGCAGCCATCACACCTCCGGCAATTGTTGCCATTCCTCCGATCATGATCGTAAGAAGCTCGGAATTCGTCATTGTCGAGATATACGGTCGTATCATCAGAGGGGCTTCGGTCTGGCCGATAAAAATATTTGCAGTATTCGAAAGCGATTCGGCGCCGCTTGTTCCCATGAGTTTCGACATCACCCACGCCATCCCCTGTACAACCCGCTGTAGAATTCCAAGATAATACAATACCGAAGTAAGGCAGGAGACAAAAATAATTGTCGGCAGGACTTGAAAAGCGAAATAGACACCGAGAGATTCTGAACCCGAATTTACAGCCAGTCGTCCAAATACGAATTTAGCTCCTTCCATAGTGAAACCAAGCAAACTTACAACTGCACCACCCAGCCAGGCTATGATATCCTTCGGCCAGCCAAGTGGTCTAAAAAAGCTACGAAGCTGTTCACTATAGATAATGAAAATAGCAAAAATGACCTGAATCAATATTCCCATTCCGACAAGCTGCCAATTAACCTTCCGTTTGTTGTTCGAGAAGAGAAATGCTATTCCGAGAATGACGCACATGCCAATCAGGCCGCGAATGAGGGAGATGAAATCCATGAGATTTTCTCCGAAAAAAAAGACAGCAATGAAGAAATATATTTTTTATTATTCTTTCGGGGGATCGAAACATTTCCGGCATCGTGCTTCATACAGATCGGCGGCACCCACGGCAATCCGTTCGATCGATGTCCGGCTCTTTCGCTGTGTTCTATCAGCCGGGTTTCCGCAGACGACACAGATTGCAAGCGTTTTTGTAATGTATTCGGCGACGGCAAGAAGTTGCGGCATTGGCTCGAATGGCCGGCCACGAAAATCTTGATCAAGTCCTGCTACAATGACTCGCTTTCCCTCGTCGGCAAGTTCCTCGCATATCGAGACGAGATTTTCTTTAAAGAATTGTCCCTCATCGATTCCGATCACTTGAGCGTCTGCGGCAAGTGCCGGGATTTCAGATGCATCGTCGACCAGCGTTGAGATGAATGATTGCTCACTGTGGGAAACGATACGATCTTTGCTGAAGCGACTGTCAATTCGCGGTTTAAATATCATAACCTTCTGTCTGGCGATTTGAGCCCTCCGTACACGCCGGATCAATTCCTCTGTTTTCCCGCTGAACATACAACCACATATGATTTCAATCCACCCGATTTCTTTTGGTGAATTAGGATCGATCGTATCCATGAGCTTCAATTACGTTTAAGTTTTTTCGATAAAAAACGGATGTAGTACATACATTATTCTGTTTATGAGCAGAAATGTGCTGAAAAATATATAAAAAAGGGGAGGGAAAAGCAATTATAAAAATATTGTGACTTGAGAATATGGTCGGGAATGGCTATATTTCTTATTAACGGCGGGAGAACAATGGACCTGAAAAGAAAGATTACCGGTTTTTTTACCTCACGGGTTGCAATAAAAGTCTATATCACTTTTGGCATCCTTATTCTTTTCTTTCTATTCCTCAATAATCTTCTCATGCCCTGGATAGTCAATCGTGGCGGTACGATTGAAGTCCCCGATGTTGAAGGATTGACATTTGAAAATGCAAAAGAGAAGCTGGATTCATTGGGATTCGACACACGACAGGGTGACATACGCCCCGATCTACGACGCGCGGCAGGACAGGTTATAGCACAAAATCCTCCGGCAGGATCATTCGTGAAATATAGAAGAAGAATATATCTTACGATCAGCGGAGGCGAACTCACGGTTTTTGTACCAGATCTTAAGGGTCGTTCACTACGGGATGCAAAGTTTTCACTGACTCGTAACGGACTTAATCTTGGTGAGGTCGAATACCAGATTTCTCCTGGATTTCCAGAAAATACGGTCATGGCACAGTCAATGCCTGCCAATTCGCGTATCAAAAAGGGGAGTTCAATTGGAATAACTATGAGTCTTGGAGATGGGACCGGCAAGGTCAGCGTCCCAGACCTCATAGGAAAATCTGTTCAGGAAGGACAAAGACTCCTGGCGCAAAAAGGACTTAAGGTAGGCAACATCACATACCAAAATACTCCCGAGCTGGTTCCTAATACAATCCTGACACAATTTCCTCATCCCGGGGATCAGGTCGCAATGGGACAGGCAATTGATCTTTTTGTTGTTCAACCGGGTGGGAAGAAATTACCAGAAATCAAGGAGTAGATGCAGTGCGGTTCTTAAATATAGTTGCTCAATTATAATCTGTTCTAAAATAATATTATTTCGGAAGGAATGCTCCTCATGCTTCGAATAGCCCCCTCGATTCTCTCAGCAAATTTTGCATGTCTTGAAAAGCAAATTCGACTTGCGGAGGCCGGGAAAGCCGATTGGATTCATTGTGACATCATGGATGGTCATTTCGTTCCGAATATCACAATTGGTCCGTTGGTTGTAGAAGCCTTAAGAAGGATAACAACGTTGCCTCTTGATGTTCACCTCATGATCCAGAAGCCCGATGATTTTCTTGAACAGTTTATACATGCAGGCGCGAAAAGTGTATCAGTCCATCAAGAAACCTGTATTCATCTCAATCAAACGGTGAAGAGGATCAAGGAACTTGGAGCACGAGCCGGTGTTGCCATTGATCCCTCAACGACTGTTTCAACACTCAAAGAGATTATAGCGGACCTTGATCTGGTGTTGATAATGTCGGTTAATCCGGGTTTTGGAGGCCAGAAATTTATTACAGAGTCGCTCCAGAAGATCAAACAGGCTGCGGAATTGATAGCCGCCAGTAATTCAAAAGCTGTAATCGAAGTGGACGGTGGTATTGATACGACGACGGCTGCGAACGTCGTGAAAGCAGGAGCGAGTGTGTTGGTAGTAGGTAATGCCATATTCTCGAAAAAAGATATTGCAGGTGCAGTTAGAGAGATCAGAAAAGCTGCTCAGGTATAGGTCAAAGTCTATTCGTGTCACAGCTTTCCTTTTTCCAAGGGTTCCCCATTTTTTGCCAACCTTTATCCCCCATATGACCGTATAATCCTTTTTCCAACCCTTAAAAATTAAAGAAATAATACACTAATTCCTTAAATTTTATTAATAAATAGCGTTTTTTTATTAATAATGCTTGACATTATGCAACTATTATTTATATTATAACGTTAATGTTACTGTTATCCTTAATAAATTAAGTTCAATAGTATTTAATATTAATAATAAAAGGAGAAGGAGTCGACAATGATCCTCGATGAAATCGACCTAAAGATTCTTGAAATCCTTCAGAAAAATGGACGGACACGACGGAGCGATCTAGCTTCAATGGTTGGACTTTCGATCCCTGCGGCAAGTGAGAGGATGAGGAAATTGGAGGATGACGGTTACATTACGGGATATTTTGCACTTCTTGATCCACAAAAGCTCGGAAAAGGGCTTACTGCTTTTGTCTTGGTGACGGTAGACTCGTCAAAACATTATCCGACTTTCATTGAACATGTGAAGCCCGTCGATGAAATCATGGAGTGCCATTCCATCACCGGCGAAGGAACTCATCTCATCAAAATTCGCTGCGAGGACACGCTGGCACTGGAAAAACTCCTTGCAAGAATCCAGGTATGGCCGGGTGTAGTCAAGACGACAACAAATGTGGTTCTCTCGCCGATCAAGGAATCTTTGCATGTAAAAATACCGAAGGCTCAGCTTGCCAAAGTTGAACATCAACAGCGATAGAAAAAGAAGAGAATACTTTCTCGGAAGTAAAAAGGAATAAGTTTACCCCGAGCCTTCGGCCCAAGCGGCTCGACTCCCGCCAGAATTGGGACCGAGGTCTAAGGCCGAGGGCTTGTCGAGGGGGAAAAAATAATAAATCTCAAATAAAATAAAAAGTGAGGATGAATTATGATGAAGAAAAACATTGGTGAAATTGAAAAAGTCATGAAGCTCGTGAAGGACGAAAATGTCAAGATGGTGGACTTTAAATTCATGGACTTCCCCGGATTATGGCAACACTTCTCTGTTCCGGTTCAAGAATTCACCGAAGATAGTTTCGAAGATGGACATGGATTCGATGGATCGAGCATTCGTGGATGGAAAACCATTCATGAGAGCGATATGTTGATCATTCCCGATCCGGAAACGGCTGTACTGGATCCATTTGCAAAAATAAAAACGCTCTGCATTATTTGTGATGTGTACGAACCACTCACCAAAGAGAAATACGGACGTTGTCCGAGAAATATTGCTCAGAAGGCAGAAGCATATCTGAAATCCACTGGGATTGCCGATACAGCTTATTATGGGCCGGAAGCCGAATTTTTTATCCTCGATGATGTACGTTTTGATACAAACGAGCATGAAAGTTATTATCATGTCGACTCAAAAGAAGGTCGATGGAACAGTGGACGAGAAGAAAATCCAAATCTCGGATACAAACCACGTTACAAGGAAGGATATTTCCCGGTTCCACCATCCGATGCAACACTTGAGGTACGCGATGCGATGGTTAAGAACCTCTTGTCAGTCGGATTACATATTGAGGCTTCCCACCATGAAGTGGCAACAGCAGGCCAAGCAGAAATTGACCTTCGATTTGCACCACTCGTGAGAATGGCCGATAATCTGATGCTCTTTAAATATATTGTTAAAAATACTGCGAGAGAAATGAACAAGACCGTGACATTCATGCCGAAACCGATCTTTGCGGACAATGGTTCGGGAATGCATGTTCACCAAAGCCTCTGGAAAAATGGTAAACCGTTGTTTTATGGAAATGGATATGCAAATGTGAGTGAAATGGCGTTGTATTATATTGGTGGGTTGCTCAGGCATGCCCCGGCACTCTGTGCGATTACCAGTCCGACAACGAATTCCTATAAACGGCTTGTTCCGGGCTTCGAGGCCCCGGTGAATCTTGCATACTCACAGCGCAACCGTAGCGCAGCTATTCGTATTCCGATGTATTCGGCGAATCCGAAAACGAAACGCATCGAATACCGCCCCCCGGATCCGGCATGTAATCCGTACCTTGCTTTTCCGGCAATGCTCTTAGCAGGTCTCGATGGTATTGTCAACAAGATCGACCCGGGTGATCCACTCGATAAAGATATCTATGATATGTCGCCCGAAGAATTGAAGGATGTTCCTTCGACTCCCGGATCACTCCCCGAAGCCCTGATGGCTCTCGAGCGCGATCACGATTTCTTGCTGCGCGGAGATGTATTCACAGAAGATGTTATCAGTGCATGGATTGACTACAAAATGGAAAAAGAAGTCAAACCGATGGGTCTGCGCCCGCACCCGTACGAGTTCGCACTGTATTTCGACTGTTAATGCAAAGGGAAAGCTCTCTGTGTAGGGCAAGTTATAGCCGCTCCATAGATATTACTCATTATGTGATTGATGGAGCGGCACTAATATAAAAGATATGTGCAGCCTCACCAGCAGTTTCTGGTGAGGCTTTTTTCCGACATCCCGCACGTAAACCAAATGATTTGCATCACCATTCTCAATATCGGAAAACCGTATCTTTCAACGTTTCACTTTAGAAAATGCTTTAAGAGACTTAGAAAACTTGCTTTTAATTGAAGAGTGCATTAATTTTCACAATATGGAATAAATATACAGCCTTCATGACAACACGATAAGGGAATTTAATGAATCATTCATTCTCTGATCGTCTCCAATCGATCATCCGAAATGTCACCGATTTCCCGAAAAAGGGGATTGTGTTTCGCGACATTACTACTCTCTTGCAGGACAAAAATGCATTCACATCGGTCATCGATACACTCGTCGAGCAATACCGTAACATTCCTATCGACGCAGTCGTAGGGATTGAATCAAGAGGGTTTATAGTGGGTGCTGCATTGGCACATCGGCTTGGTGTTGGATTTGTCCCGATTCGCAAGCCGGGAAAGCTGCCCGCGGCAACCCTTCGTGAGGAGTATGCGTTGGAATATGGAACTGATGCCATAGAGATTCATGCCGACGCGTTGAAAAAAGGAAGTCGTGTGCTGATTCATGATGATCTCCTGGCGACCGGCGGCACTGTCGCAGCTTCGTGCAGACTTGTCGAACGGCTCGGTGCAATTGTCGTTGGAATTTCTTTTATTATAGAGCTTACATTTCTCCATGGCCGTGCAAAATTGCAGGGATATCAAGTGACATCATTAGTACAATACGATAGTGAATAAAATCATCAATGGAGGGGGATATTATTTATGAAAACAGGATTGCTGGTTGCTCTGATCGTCGTTGGACTTCTCATTCTTTTTGGTCTAGGAATTATTATGTGGGGTACCGGAATTTACAATAATTTTGTGCAGCAGGACGAAGGAATAAAAGGAGCATGGAGTCAGGTAGAAAATCAATACCAGCGTCGGTTCGATCTGATTCCAAATCTCGTCGAAACCGTCAAAGGATTTGCATCTCAGGAACAGAAAGTCCTGATCGGTGTCACAGAAGCCAGGGCAAAAGTCGGCCAGATGAAGGTGACGCCGGAGGTACTTAATAATCCACAAAACTTCAAACAATTTCAGCAGGCACAGGATAATCTTTCGGGCGCTCTTTCCAGATTAATGGTCGTTGTAGAACAGTACCCCCAATTGAAATCCGATAAGAATTTTCTTGAACTTCAAGCACAACTCGAAGGAACCGAAAATCGAATCGCAGTAGAGCGGAAAAGGTACAATGAAGTTGTCCAGACGTATAACACCAGTGTCCGCGTATTTCCACGATCGATGATAGCCGGCATGTTCGGGTTCCAGCAGAAACCCTATTTTGAGTCAGAGACAGGTGCCGAGAATGCACCTAAAGTCAATTTTCAATGAAAAAAATATTTATTCCATGGTTTGTCGTGTGTCTCGGACTGATATCAATTCATCTGCAGGCACAGAATCTTAAAATCCCGGTACTTCATTCGCGGGTAACAGATTTATCGGGCACGTTGAGTTCTTCCGAGCAGCAATCGCTCGAGCGGCTGCTGGCCGCTTACGAAGATTCAACGACGACACAGATTGCCGTTCTTTTAATCCCGACCTTAAATGGCGAAGATCTTTTCGAGTATACACAGACTGTTGCCGAGACAAATAAAATCGGAACCAAAGAACATAATAACGGTATTTTGTTTCTCGTTGTAATGAACGATCATAAAATACGTATACATGTCGGATACGGACTTGAAGGGGCATTACCCGACGCTACTTTAAAATTAATCATCGAGAACGAAATTTTACCTTTATTTCGCGATGGGAAGTATTACGACGGAATTCTTTCGGGTACCAGAGCAATCAAAGAAGCCATAGGGGGTGAATATAGAGCCGAAAAAGCCCAGCACCGGTCGAGTCGTAATTTCGGTTGGCCCATAATTGTCAGTATTATTATTTTGTTCTCGATCATCTCACGGATGGCTCGTGCAGCAGGTGCGATGGTTCACGGACGTGGATATCGACGCTATTCGTCAGGATGGGGTGGATTATGGTGGGGCGGGTTTGGAGGGGGTGGTTTTGGAAGCGGAGGTTTCGGAGGTGGGGGCGGATGGAGTGGAGGAGGAGGCTCGTTCGGCGGAGGAGGAGCAAGTGGAGGCTGGTAATCAATGCTGAATAATCATATTCAATGAAAAATAATAACATATATTGGTTATGTATTTTTTTCATCCCCTTGTTCTCATTTGCGCAGGCACAAAGAGCTAGTGTTCCGGTGCTTCAACAAAGGGTTACGGATCTCACCGGCTCGCTGACTCAGTCGGAGCGATATACTCTTGAAAGTATTCTTACACAATATGAAGACACAACGGCGATCCAAATCGTTGTACTTTTAACCCCCACAATAGGCAAATATGACCTAGTCCAATATGCTCAATCTGTTGCAGAACAGAATAAAATCGGGATAAAGAAAAATAACTGTGGAGTTCTTCTTCTTTTTGTAATGCAGGATCGCCTGATTCGGATACACGTGGGGCGTGGTTTAGAAGATGTACTAACAAATGAATTGTGCAAAACGATTATTGAGCGTGAAATAAAACCACGATTTCAGCGAAAAGATTTTTATCTGGGCATTTTTTCTGCTGTTCAAAGAATCGAAGAAGCTGCTGGAGGAGAACCGAGAGTAGAGAAGACTTCGAAGCAATCGGGTCAGCACTCCAAATGGATATTTTTCCCTATCGTCGTCGTTGCCGGTATTTTTTTACTAATAAGAATGGCTCGAGGGACGGGATGCTGGATTGGGGGTGGAGGATATCAGGACTATTCAACGGGATTTGGCGGATACTGGGGGAGTGGTTATAGCGGCTGGGGGTTTGGAGGTGGGGGATTCGGAGGCGGGGGAAGCTTTAGTGGCGGGGGAGGAGGCTCGTTCGGCGGAGGAGGAGCGAGCGGAAGCTGGTAACTTTTAAAAAATAAATATTGATGGAACAGACTCAAACGAACATATCACTGGATGTCGCAACGCTGCTGCACAACATTAACGATGCACTTCTCATTTGCGATCCGAATGGCATGGTTCTCGAAGTAAGCAGCGAGACTTCGCGCCTTCTCGGACAACCGGTAACGTCTCTTCAGAATCGATCGATCATCAGTTTTCTACCGCATAATCATCGTGATTCAGTAACTAAGTTTTTTTCACCCAAATCCCGTTTGAACCATCATGCTGTGACATTCCCGTTCCATCGGACTCATAAAGAAGTATTCTCCCTCACATTGGAACTTCGGCGCTCGAAAAATTTTACCTTCTGTTCGCTCAGACCGGAGAAGGAACACCCGACCGACGGGCAGGACATCCACGACACATACCACAAATTCATCAGCAGTTCTAAGGAGGGAATTGCAATCATTACCAAAGGAAAAATCGAGCATGCCAACAAAACCTTCTTGACGATCTATGGATATCGATCGCTTGCTGAAGTGAAAGGTAAGCAGTTCTCATCTTTCATCGCACCCAAGGACCGAAAAAATATTGTTGAATTCATGGATGCACTACGTTCAAGTAAACCTGCACCCACCCGCTATGGATATACCGGAGTGAAAAAAGACGGTAAATTCATTGATGTCGAAGTGATTGCCACAATGATTCCTCATAAAGGAAAACTTTCTGTACTTGCCTTCCATCAGGATATCACTGATCGAAAGCATCATGAAGTGGAATTCAAGGAATCAGAGAATCAGCTTCGATTGTTATCGGCGGCATTTATGAATTCCACCGATGCAATTACAATCATCGATCTTGAAGGGAATGTTCTGTATATCAATAAAACCCGTGAAAAAATGCTCGGTCGCGGTGATATTATAAAGATTATCGGAATAAACGGCGATATCCATGATACTCAAACAGAACAGACAATCTCACGTAGTATAGTCGCAGAAACAGTCGAGCGTGGGACATGGAAGGGTGAAGTCCAGTATCAATTGAAAAATGGCAAGACGATTACGGTGCTATTATCCACTTCGCTAATTTCGGACGAGAAAGGAATTCCGATCGCAGTTGTAGGTAGTGCACGTGATATCACAGAACGAAAGCACCTGGAACTTGAATTAAGTGAATCGGAACGTCTCTTCCACAATGTTGTCAATACTATGGGTGATGCGGTGCTTCTTACCGATCTGCAGGGGGCCGTTCTTGATGTCAATAAGGAATTTGAATTAATCACAGGGTATTCCAAGAAGGAAGTTCTCGGGCTGCCGTTTCCATACCCGTGGCTTATTGAGGAGGACATGCCGAGGTATGTTACGTGGATTTCAGAATTACGCACTAAAAATTATATGCATGATTTCGACATGCGCTGGATCACTAAGGATCGTTATGAAGTCCCAATCAGCCTGAATACGACATTGATGCGAAACGAACTCGGCGATCCGGTTGCGATGCTGAATATAGCACGGGATATTACGGAACGTAAAAAGCTTTCAGTTGCGTTGGAGAACAGGACGCGTCAGATTGAGATGCTTAATCGGATTATCGGTCATGTCAACGTCGGTATGATGAATGACGAGGTGCTTCAGGTCATCTGTAACGAATTGTTGGCGTTTTTTTCCTTCGAACATATTACCATTGTACTCCTCGATCATACACGGCAATTTTTGAACGTATACGGAGTAATTAATCGTGTCGAAGGTGTTCTCAAGCGGGGATCACGATTTCCGCTGAGTTATTCACTTGCAAAATTTCCCATTGAATGGATGCAGCCTGTACTGTACAACGATCTGGATCTTGAAAGTGAAGAAATCAAAGAAACGATCGGATATCGGCACGGAGTTCGGGCGTTTCTATCGGTTCCCATTCTTTTTCAGGGGAATGTAATCGGTGCATTCAGCCTGTCGAGCCATGAGAAGAATGTTTTCCCCCCGAGTGCGCTTTCAATTCTTCATCCGATTGTCGAGCAGATCGGTCTATCGATTGAAAAGACACGACTGTACACCGAACTTAGGAACTCCGAAGAGAAATACCGGATATTGGTCGAGACAGCACGCGACATGGTTTTTTCGATCGATCTTGAAGGCCGATTCCGGTATGTGAGCCCGAGTGCCTTTTCACTTACCGGTTATACCGTGGAGGAACTGCTAGATCTTGGCGTATCCGATAAAATCATTTATGAAGATGATTATCCACGTCTCAAAGCCTTACTCAGACTTCTTAAGCACAGCCGGGACGTCTTCACGAATGTAAAGAATATCGAATCCCGGTTTATTCATAAAGACGGGATGACGATATGGGTCTCGATATCATGGACACCGATCTTCGATGAGGAAGGGTATATCAGCGGTGTCCAGGGAATTCTCCATGATATCACGGAACGGAAAACAGCAGAACAAAAAATCAATAAGCAGCTGAATCAGCTGAATGTTTTATACGACTTCAGTCGTAGGATTACTTCATCTCTTAATGCCCGGGAAATCGGGGAGTTGATGTTCAGATTTGCCGAAAGGATTATTCCTTTTGATGCGTTCTTTATCGATACGTACGATCAAACACGCAAGGTGCTTTTGCCGCTGATTTCGGTGGATACGGTAGGTGGGAAAAAAGTCATGCTGCCTGGACCGTTTGATCAGATTAAATTGGATCCTGCAACAGCCCTCTTCACCGCAATTGTTGAAAAACGTTCCGTCATGATCGACAGAGTAGATGACGATTCTCAAATATTTATTTCAATACATCAACGTCCATCACATCATACAGCGTCGTTAATTTTCGTTCCGATGTTCTCGAAGGAACGAATATTGGGAGGCCTTTCTATACAGAGTTCGCTGTCGGAAGTCTATACAAATGATCACCTTCATCTAATAGAGAGTATCGCAAACCTTGCCGCCCTTGCAATTGAAAAGGCAAACCTTTATGAAGAGACTGTAATGAAATCTTTTGAGATCCAGGACCGGAACAAGGAACTTGATGACTTTACTTATGTCGTTTCCCACGATCTAAAAGAACCGCTTCTCAGCATCGAAGGATTCAGCAAGATTCTATTTAACGATTTCGCGGCGGGACTTGGGGAAGAAGGGGCGGATTTTCTTCATTCCATAACCGAGTCATGCCGGCGTATGAAGACGTTAATTAACGATCTTCTTGAGCTTTCACGCGTCGGCCGGATGGTTGATTCATCGGAACAGGTCTCTATCGAGGAGGTTATTAAGGAGATTCAAGAAGATCTCGAGTTTTCGCTGCGGGATCGAAACGCGGAACTTGTTGTCCAGCATCCGCTCCCAATTATCACCGGCAACAGCATCCATTTCAAGATTGTATTCCGAAATCTGATCTCGAACGCCTTGAAATTCAACCTCTCAGCGACGCCGCGTGTAGAGGTCGGATGGGACGAAGATCCGGTTGTATACCGGTTCTGGGTTCGTGATAATGGAATTGGTATTGATGAGAGGTATTTTGATAAAATATTTATTATCTTCCAGCGGTTGCATCCCATCGAGGAATATGAGGGGACGGGAGCGGGGTTGACAATCGTGAAGAAAATTATTGAAATCCACAAAGGGAAGATCTGGGTCACGTCGACAGTGGGTGAGGGTTCGACCTTTTTCTTCACCATACCCAAGTAATAGCACCGTCATATTCATAATGCACAACCATAGGGGGAATAGTTGACTAACGTAGGACAGGAATTATCGATACTCATTGTTGACGACAATCCAGACCATATTCGAATTATTTCCTGGGCTCTGGAACAAAACAAAAATAAAGTACGGACGATTCTCGTCCGCGACGGACAGACAGCCCTTGATTATCTGACGTCGAAAAGTTCAGTCGATGAATCAGGTAACCAGGCGGCATGGCCCGATTTGATTTTTCTCGATTTGAATTTACCAAAAGTCGACGGACGGGAAGTCCTGAGGTTCATCAAATCAACACCGACATACCGTCGTATTCCGGTGATCGTATTCAGCAGCTCGGAGCGGCAGGAAGATATATCGATTGCTTACGAGCTGGGTGCAAATACCTATATTAGCAAATCTACAGTGTTCGATGAATTTTCTCAGGCGATGGATGTAATCAACCGATATTGGGGGCAAATCGCACTGTTACCACATACTAATCCGGAAGGAACCGATGCAATCACCAATTTCCATCCTGCTGATCGAGGATAACCATAATTTTGTTCGTCTGGTCAATCTCTATCTTCAGAAAAATGAAACAACCAAATTCGAGATCACTGCAAAGGAAACCGGCTCCGATGCTTTGAAGTGGCTCGAGGAAGGTCACACTGCCGATGCGATCCTGATGGATTACTTTCTCCCCGGACACAATGGGCTTGAGGTGACACGAATGCTTAACGAGCGGGGATTTACTATACCAGTTATTTTTCTGACCGTTAATAAAGATATTTCCCTCGCAATCGAAGCAATGAAACTAGGTATCGAAGGGTATCTGGTTAAAGAAGAGATTTCTACACCTGTCTTGCCCCGCACAATCGTCAGTGTTCTTGAAAAAGTAAAACTCCGCCACCGCCTCTCTGAACTGGAAATCAGCCAGAAACGGCTCGAAGCCGTACAAGAAATGGTCGTGAGCCTCAGTCAGGAATTGAATAATCCCATCACGGCGATGAAACTAAATGTAGATAGCCTCCTCCAGCGTGATTCGACAAAAGATGTGAGAAGTTATCTTGTCATCATCCGCGATAATCTTGAACGCATGGAGAAAAAGATAGAACGACTTAAAGAATTAAAAGAAGATAAAACAGTTGTGTATATCAAAGATCTTCGAATGTTTGACATATCATCATAGCAATGGGACGAAAAGATATCCATAAAATCCTATCCGAACAGGATATGCAGCAAGTTGCGGAAGTCATTCGTGAAATAGAAAAAACGACAGAAGGGGAGATTCGGGTCGCTCTTCGCGAAAAACGTCATTGGGGGGAGGGAAAACTATCACTCCACCAGCTTGCACTGAAAGAATTCCATCGGCTTGGCGTGCATAAAACAGAAAAGCATATCGGCGTCCTGATTTTTCTCCTGATATCTGAACGTAAGTTCCATATTATGGCAGACGAGGGAATTCACGCGCGGGTTGAAGATGGGACCTGGGATGCACTTGCAGAGCAAATGAGCAGGCATTTTCGCGAAGGGAAGTTTTACGATGGAATTTGCGCGACGGCTCATGGAGTAGGCGATATTCTTGCGAAACACTTCCCGGCAAAAGCTGGCAATATCGATGAACTACCAGATAATGTCAGCGTATCATGAGCGATGTCCGGCGGGACTCGCTGACATGACATTAAATTTTCACAAACCGTTTGAGTGATCCTCCGCTTATTCTTGATAATCACCCCTTTTTTTCGTACTTTGATCAAGTGTCTTGATTCAAAAATAACTTTAATAGGTAATAGCTAATTAGATTGCCATTTCAGGTAATCTAAAGTTGAAGGGTAGATTTCGATCATTAAAGTCATTTTTGGTACTCGACATCAATTAAAATCTGGTCAGTATATCCTTCAATGGTTTGGAGTATCAGTGCGTGCATTGATGATCGTCTCATTCTTTTTTTTGTGCGTGGGAATGATACATACGGGATCAGGACATGCTCAGTCTCCTTCGCAATTACGACCGACCAACGTGGAACAACTACAGAAAATCGTCCGCTCTGTAGTAGAGAGAGTTTTTCAGGCAGAAGCATTTCAGCCTGGTCTGTGTATTCGGGTCAGGAACGGAAAAGATGAAAACAGCTGGCTCGTTGATCAGAGTGCTTTCGATGTTTTATTTGCGCACGGTATAAAGGCGGTGGTCGCAGAAGCAGGGGATTCGGCGAATGCAGATGGAAGTCTTGAAATTTTCCCGATATCCCTCGGTGTCCGATATTCACCGGTATTTCGCGATGATCTATTCAGTGAAGCACGGACCGGTCGAACCATCGAGGGAAAATTCTCAGTCAGTGTTATCTGGAAGAATGGATCGGTAGGTCTCGCAAAAGACTATAGTGAGACTATCACGGATACAATTGCTGTCAGCGATCTTCCATCAATCGAGCATCCAACATTACGGGCTGCGCGGGGTGAACCGCCTGCACAGGGTTTTTTTGATTCGCTGCTCGAACCGTTCGTCATTCTTGGCACACTCGCAATTGCCGTGTATCTTTTATTCACAGTACGAAGTTGATTGATGCGCATACTCCGGACAATCCTGGTACTCTCGATGGTGTTTGCGGCATCATCATACTGCCGGAGCGGGGAAGCGAATGACAGCTCGAGCAAATATGTGTCTATGTTGACATTTGGAGATGTTAATCTCGGTCGGCATGTCGGGAAAATGTTACTACAAGGCGATACGCTTTATCCGTTTCGCAGGATCAGGCAAATCTTTAGTACAACGGATATCGTATTTATCAATCTTGAAAGTCAGCTTTCAGACCAGCATGGAGAGACGCAGAGTCAAAAAAATAATTTGATTTTTACGGGCCCGCCGCAGGGCGGTGCATCGTTAGCACAGGCGGGAATCAACATTGTTTCAACGGCCAACAACCATTCATACGATTACGGATTCCGAGGCTTGAAAGAAACAATAGCAAATCTCGACTCGTCAAGAATATGGCATGTGGGGACGGCCATTGATTCAAGCCGTCGATATAGTCCGCTTATAAGACAGATTTCCGGGATTTCATTCGCTTTTTTTGCGGTCACAGAACTGATGAATTCCTCCTGTTGCGAATGGAAACCGTACATTGCTCTGGCCGATAGTGGAAAGCTTTTCCCGGAAATTCGAGCGATTCGTGACTCCGTTGATGTTGTCGTTGTCAGTTACCACGGTGATGAAGAATACAAGGACAAGCCGACAGCCCGGCAAAAAAGATTTTTCCATCAGCTTGTTGAGTCAGGGGTCAATATCGTCTTGGGGCATCATAGCCATGTCCTGCAAGGAATAGAAGCATATAAAGGGGGATGGTGTGTTTATTCGCTGGGAAATTTTGTGTTCTCTCAGCCGAAGCGGAAATGGACAAGGCTGAGTGCGGGTATTCGTTGGATGTTTGAAAAGTATGAAGGAAAGGTATACATCCGTTCGGTCACAATAATTCCGATCATGGCGGGATTTCAACCTTCAGAAAGTACCGATGCACGCGAACGTAAGGAAATTCTTGACCGTGTCCATAGATTATCAAATATCAGATTTCCGTGGTCGTACAGTGATTCTTTACACATTGATTAAAAGGAGATCGATGCGATATTTATTGCTGGCAGTATGTTGTTTTCTTTTCCTCATGGTTAATGGATGTGGGAGCGGTAAAGACTCGACTGCTCTCACGCCGGATGAGCGTTGGGAGCGAGCTAGACAGGCTTTCGAGAACGAGGATTATCTGGATGCGATAGAAGATTTAAAAATCATCACACTTCAATTCCAGGGAAGCGGCTACGGAGATTCGGCCCAATTTTATCTGGCGGAAAGTTATTATAAACGGAAAGAATATATCCTAGCTCAATACGAATTTGAAAATTTTATACGCACCCGCACCAGCAGCAAATTGCTTCCACGCGCACGCTATCAGCTGGGGAAATGTTTTTACAGGTTATCGTCACAATCATCGCTTGATCAGCAGAATACGCACAAGGCAATCGATGCATTCCAGTCGTTTATCGAATATAGTCCTGCAGATTCGCTTGTTCCTGATGGCGAAGCGAAAATCCGGGAATTGAACAACAAGCTTGCAGAACGAGAATATACAATCGCCGAGCTCTATATGCGGATGCAATATTATCGTGCGGCAGTTATTTATTATGATGCGGTGCTTGAAAAATTCCATGATTCCGATCTGGCGGATGACTCACAGCTTGGTAAAGCGCGCGCGATGTTCTTGAGAAAAAAGTATCCGGAAGCACGCGATGAGATAGCGAGATTCTTCGAGCGATATCCCTCGAGCGACCGGCGCAGTGAAGGAGATGAGTTACGAACGGAGATCGATGCAAAGCTCAAGGGGCTGACCGACAAGGAGAAGACTCAGAAACCATAGGCATTGAAGGGATCATGAACGACTTCCCGAGATATGTGAAAAATTCGATCGTTGAAATGACAGAGTACGTCTTCCCCAACGATACAAATCAAATGGGAAATCTGTACGGCGGACGATTGATGCACTGGCTGGATATTTGTGCCGCAATTTCGGCATCACGTCATAGCAATCGAGTATGTGTTACGGCATCGGTTGACGAGATCAACTTCATTCATCCGATTCATGCGGGTGAAGTTGTGATCCTCCGTGCGGCAGTGAATCGTGTTTTTCATACTTCTATGGAAGTGGGCGTCAAAGTGTTTTCGCAAAATCTCCTCACCGGATCTCTCGCCCATACGAATACGGCATATTTCACGTTTGTGAGTATTGATGAGAACGGGCACCCGGTCGAGGTTCCGCAAATTATCCCGGAATCCGAAGAGGAAAAACGCCGGTACAATCAAGCCCTCAAACGAAGGGAGATCCGACTTCAACACAGGCAGAAACGTGGATGATTCTGATCATTGCCAGTTTCGTTCTCTACTGGACATGCGAGTCCTTTTTTTGATCACGGTACTTTTTCATACATCAATCGTTTTTTCTCAACGCCAAACGGCGTCGTTTGCATTGTATTTCGAAATACCCACACACGCACGACCGGTGTATACCATACTGGCTGATATCGACGCGGACAGTGTAAATGAAATTGTAACGCTCTCGCGCAGTCCATCTTCACTTACAGTCTTTCGAATTCAACCCGGGGGAATATTCGAAACCCGTCAGGAAATTGATTTTACTGATTCGTGCGATATCGGTGCGCCCGGTTTTTTAAATGCCGATCAATATGCTGATGTCGTTGTTCTATTCCGGCAGGCACATCTTGTCAGATTCTATTTCGGCCAGGAAAACGGGGCACTACGGGTTGGCGGACAGTTCTATCTTGACGGCATCTACGATGATATCGCTATTGCAGATATAACGCAAGACGGCCGTCCCGATATAATCCTATACGGGAAAAAATCTCTCGGTATCACCGTTCTTCCCGGAAATGGCGATGGAACGTTTCGATTGCCGCAGACGATTCTTGGAGATATCCCGGTAGGAAAGGCTGTTGTCAAGTCGCTTAATAGCGACGGCATTCCTGATCTTGTGACCCTGGATTGGGTGACAAACACGATAAATATTTACTACGGGGATGGTATCGGTGGATATTCAGAAGAAACATCATTCCAGCTGAGCGATGAGATTGATGATCTTGCTGCGGTTGATCTTGATGGAAATAAAACGATCGACCTTGCCGTCGTATCATCAAAATCAAAATCGCTTCGCACTTATTTCGGTACCGGAAGTGGAGAATTCCTCAAGGCACAGATCATCCGGCTTGAATTCAGTCCTACCTCGCTCTTTGCGGCCGATTTGAATGGCGACCGAAAACAGGATATTATTGCTATTGACAGACAGAATGCATGTGCCGGCGTGTTTATTAATCAGGGGCGTGGATTTTTTGGCGAAGGGACGGTGTTCGCAACAGGAACTCAGCCGACATCATATGTTCTAGGTTCGTTGACGCACGACCGATATCCCGACCTGATAATAAGTGAACGGCGCAGCCAGAAGCTCATTGTATACTGGAATGAAGAAAAAAAGGAAGTGCAGGGGAGAGAATATGCACTCGGCCGGCTTCCCAAAGGAATCACTGTCGGTGATTTCAATCAGGACGGATTACTTGATGTAGCCGTCGCCAACGAATCGTCATCGACTCTCTCAATCCTCTACGGTCGGGGCGATAAATGCCTCAGGGGACAAATTGCCGTCAAAACTGTTTCATCACCCCAATATCTGAACTATGCTGGTTCACAAAACGCTCATGCGGCATTCATCGTTTCTACAAATCACGCCGAACAGATTTCGGTCTACGACGTCGACCTCCAAGGTATGGCGGCGAATGTTTACCAAATTCCCACGGGGGGAATCCCATCCTTTGTTTATGGTTGGATTACACGATCGGGATTGGTAGACTTGCTGACTGTGAATTATTCGAATTTGATCCCGGTCTCTGTGTCATTTTTTGAACAGGTCCAAGAAACCCGGTTTTCCGAGAAAAGTTATCAACCTGCTGCTCCAAATACAATGCTTGGAGCAACTGTAAGCGATATCAATAACGACAACCATTTCGACATCGTTTATGTAGTCAAGGATAAACGATTCTCACGTCCATATCTCGTGACGTCCTTCAGCGACCCCCTGCTGGAACTCCACGAGCGGCGCGTATCCTTCTATTTTCCCGATACCAGCTATACGTCTGTCATCATATCCGCCGGGGATTTTAATAATGATGGAAAAAATGATCTCGTTTTTATCAGCGGTAATAAGAGTTCATCGAAAATGTATGTCGCACTTGGACGGGGTGATAGTACTTTTACATTGACAAGCCAGTCGTTTCCTCATACTCTTGTCTCACATCCTCAAAATATAAAATTACGCGATGCCGATGGTGACGAGGTTCTTGATATTCTTCTTGTCAACGATCTAACAAAATCTCTGCTCTTCTTTCGTGGAAAAGGTGATGGAACATTTTTTCCGCCACGAACCATTGCAGAGGCAGAAGAAATTGGCGACTTTGAAAGTGTCGACCTTTTTAAAAATGGCACACCGCAATTACTGATGACAAATTTACGACGAAATACACTCACTATTACTTCAATCGAATGAAACCCTTTTCATTTATACTTTTGTGCGCCCTGATCCCCATCGCCCTGAAAGGGCAATTACAAGAAACGCGGCGACCGCTTCTTCAACAGATGCAGGAGCATTTTGCACTTCGAGAGGGAAGAACACTACCTCCACAGCACCCTACCAAATGTTCATTCAGCCTTGTTGCCAGGATTCGTACACTGGGCCGCAAGCTGACAGATGAAGAAAAACAAATGCTTCATCTTCTACAGACACGACCGACATGCCAGACGTCGATTCTTAGCGCAAATGGACACTTCCGCATCCATTTTGACACGACAGGGACAAATGCGGGAGCGCTTCTTTATCAGGATACTGTGAAGATTCCCAACTCCGCAAAGGAATATGCAGATTCCATTGCGGAAATATTTGAAACTGTATGGGAAAAAGAGATCGTTGAAATGGGATATCCACCCCCGCCATCAGATTACGGGATCGGCGGAGACGATGCATACGATATCTATATAATAGAATATGATGGTATGGCATACGGTGAAACGTACCCCGATTCAGTATTAAATCCCACAGATCCGACTCAGATCTCATCATCATTTATCAAGATCGACAATGACTATTATCGTTATTACAGTAAAGGTCTCAATGGAGCAAGAGTCACTGCAGCCCACGAATTTTTTCATGCAATCCAGATCGGCAACTATCGACTCTGGCTTGAAGATGCGAGTCCTTTTTTCTATGAGATCAGTTCGACATGGATGGAAGATGAGGTTTTTCCCGCTGTGAAGGACTACCTTCAATATGTCAGGTTCGCTTTTTCAATGACCGATATTCCTCTCAATGAAGCCAATGGTCTGGTTGAATATGGAAGGGCGATTTTCGCAAAATATTTAGAACAGAAATTCGGACGTTCTGTCATCCATGAAATTTGGAACGCGATACACAATGTCCCGAGTCTCCAAGCAATTATCCTAACTCTCCAAAATCATCAAACCTCACTTGAGAGCGAATATCCAGAATTTGCTTTTTGGCATTATTATACCGGTCCCAAGGCCGATTTAACACAGTTTTTTCCCGATGGATATCTCTATCCGGAAATTAAAATCTACGATCAGATTGTGTTTATTCCCCCGACAAGTCAGAGTAATTATGAATTAAGGAATCTGGCTTTCAAGTTTTTTCAGGTAGCCAAAAATGATACTAAGGATACGGCAACTCTTATAGCGACAAATGTGAATATTGTCTCGGCATTGAATAATGCAACTGATGAGTATCCCTTTAGCTACCTGATTCAGAGTAACGGTGGAGATGAAACCTATACACATCTATCGAATGGTTGGGGGATAAAGCTGCAAGCCAACGATCCACAAAACTGGAAAAGCATTGCCTTTATTAATCCGAGTACCATCGTGAGCTACGACCCACCGTATCCTAATCCGTTTATCGCCGATGGGATGCGGCAGATCATTTTTCCGGTATGGATCCAGGAGGCGACGGATGGAGAGCTTGCTGTTTATTCATCGGATCTCAGGGAAATTTATCATGGACAAAAAGAGACTAAAATGAAATTAGCGAAAAAAATGATTTGTTGGGATGGTATCATGAATAACGGATTATTGGCTCCAAGCGGAGTGTATTACTACGTCATAACCGTGAAGGGTGAAACCAGGCATGGTAAGATTGCAATTCTACAAAAGTAAATGAAACAGCATATTCTCCATGTTGAGTCGCTCCGGAAAGATTTCAACCGGAGAACCGTTTTCTCGGATATTTCATTCGAGATCCGTAGCGGTCAGTCAATTGCGATCACCGGCAAGAATGGGAGCGGAAAATCGACTCTGGCGAAGATTCTCAGCGGCGTCCTGAGCCCAACCTCGGGAAAAGTACTTCTGGAATGCGGTGGAAGCGAAATTCCGGCCCGCGAACGTCATGAACATATCGGCTTTGTCTCTCCCTACCTTCAATTGTACGACGAGTTTTCTGCACTTGAAAATCTCCGGCTTTGCGCTTCATTGCGTGGTATTCAATATGAGGACTTCCAAGGCGATGCACTTCTCGATCTTGTTGATTTATCGTCGCGCAAAAATGATCCCGTTCGTATCTATTCGTCGGGAATGAAACAGAGATTAAAATATGCATTTGCTCTTCTTCACCGGCCGTATATTCTCATCCTGGATGAACCGACGGCGAACCTCGATTCCGAAGGTATCGAAATGGCCACAATGTTTATGAAAACACAATGTGATCAAGGCATTCTAATTATAGCAACAAATGACAAGGACGACCTCCGCCATGTTGATACGGCCATATCGGTCGAGAAGGGAAGAGGCCGATGAAGCATTGGATCCGGGCAACACTTGGTGTATTCCTGAAAGATATGAAGTCGGAACTTCGTACGCGATACGCACTCAATGCTCTGATAATGTTTGTGATAATAACGCTCTCGATGATTCTTTTTTCCTTTGGAAATGAAATCGCTCCGCAGTTTGTTCTCTCGGGGATACTATGGATTATCATATTCTTTGCAGCGATGTCGGGGCTGTCCCGCACATTCGTGAGCGAAGAAGAACGGGGAACCGTCTTAACATTACAACTTCTAACACATTCGAGCTCGGTGTTTTTCGGAAAACTCCTTCTTAACATCCTACTGTCGTGTGTGATCAATACACTAATAGTTGTTCTATACTTGCTTTTAATCAGTAATTTCACAATTCAAACATGGTCTATCTTTTTACTAATACTCTTGTTGGGGAGCCTCGGATTAGCTTCCGGAGCGACGATTGTCGCAGCTATTGTCGCAAAAGCAAACACAAAGGGAACCTTGTATCCGGTACTCGCGTTTCCAATACTGCTCCCACTGCTAATTGCAGTCATCAGCGGAACACAGATGGCCGTCGAAGGTGCATCGTTTGCATCTGCAGGCGGTCTCCTGCAATTTCTTTTTTCCTATTTGATTGTTTTTACGACATTACCGTACCTGCTATTTGACTATATCTGGAAAGAATAGAATATTGATAGTAAATTTAAAGGATTGAGCCGTGTTCTGGAAATTTGCTCTTGGAATCTGGATGACCGTCGTTATTATTCTCGCTTTCACATTGCCTGCGGTACCGAATCCACAAGTATGGTACGAGATACCAAGCATTCCTGGTCTTGAAGAAAAAGGGCGCATTATTTTCTTTCACGTCCCAACGGCATGGGTCACTTTTGTGGCATTTCTGGTCTCGATGTCCTATGGCATACAATATCTCAGGAAAAATCTCATCGACGACGATATCCGGTCGGTGTCGGCTGCAGGACTTGGATTTTTGTTTTGTGTCCTGGCAACAATCACAGGATCAATATGGGCAAAATTCAACTGGGGGTCTTTTTGGAACTGGGATCCGCGCGAAACTTCGATCTTCATTCTATTGTTAATTTATGGAGCATATTTTGCATTACGTTCTGCAATCGAAGGTGATGAAAAGCGTGCACGACTCTCGGCTGTCTATTCTATTATTGCGTTTGTAACGGTTCCGTTTTTTATTTTTATTTTACCCAGAATTGTCGAAAGTCTCCACCCCGATCCCATAATGAACCCACAGGGGCAGCTTCACATGAATCTCACGATGTTTATTATTTTTTTGAGTTCTCTAGCAGGATTTACGATATTATTCTTCTGGATGTGGAATCTTGCCGTCCGGATCGGGAAACTTGAATTCATACGCCATTCCGAAAATTAATAAGGAGCACACACGTGTCGTTTCTTAGTGATTTTTTCAACCAGCATTCTCTATATGTCGTAATGACAATCGTCCTCGTCGTCTGGTTCGGTATCTTTTTTTATCTTTATCGTCTTGAAAAAAGGATTAGCAGGCTGGAAGAGGCAATGAAGAAATGAATTTGAAGCTTAAATATATTGCTGCTGTCATTGTTGTCGTCGTTTTTGTCATTTTTGGCGGAAAGGCTTTCTTCGAGAGTACAATGGAGTACTCCAACTTCGCACATGCGAAGGAGACAGGTAAAAGAGTACCGGTGAAAGGCCGGTGGGTTCAGGAAAAAGGATCATACTACGATTCGAAATATAATCAGTTCACCTTCTATATGCGGGACACTACCCAGATGGAGGTAAAAGTCGTTCTTGACGGACCTAAGCCGAATAATTTTGAACTGGCATCGCACGTCGTGGCAACAGGACGTTTTGAAAACGATTATTTCCATGCATCACAGGTTCTGACGAAATGTCCGTCTAAATATGAAGGTGTGCTGGAACAAAAAAATAAAACATCTCCATAGATATTTTAAGTTCTTTCGGCTTCCGTCTAAATTGCAATAGAGAAAATATCCTTTATTCCAATCGCTTCGTACGAATAGAACGGTTCGCCATATCTGACACCAATCTGATTCCCCCAATAACGTAATCGAGTCTCAATGTGCTCGAGAAAATCAGGCCGGCTTAAAAGAGTTTCTCGTTCACGGCTGTTCGGATCGTAGAATTGTGAACGAAAGGCTCTGACTGCATTCATGCGGATTTCAAATTGTTCAGAGATATCGACGATGAAAGAGGGCGGAAATCCGTATCTCTGCATAAAGTGAAAAATTTTCTTCGGTCTGAACGGCTCTTGAAGTTTTCCGTCGTCGTATGTCTGCATTTTCTCGAGTCCGGCATAATACCAGGCTTCTTTCGCGAGTAAATGGGCATGCTCATGATCGGGGTGTCGATCAAGATGGTGAGGAATGATAAGTATCTCGGGTCGATATCTTCTGATTACCGTCATGGTCTTCAAGCGATTTTCAAAGGTCATTTCAATTTTTCCATCGGGGAGTTCGAGATTATCGCGAAGTTCCACGCCGAGTATTTTTGCAGCTTTCATTGCCTCTTCATGACGAATTTCTCGCGATCCACGGGTACCGAGTTCTCCCTGTGTCATATCAAGAATACCTACTTTTTTTCCCTGTTGAACGATCCTTGCAATTGTACCACCGCAGGCAAGTTCGATATCATCGGGATGAGCGCCGATAGCCAAGACATCAAGCTTCATGGATTTCTTCCTAAGTTGTTGAAAAGAATATACGATATGAAGCGTAGAGAAACAAGATTTTTTGCCTTTAAGAGCGAAATATTGTATATTCACCTCAGTGTCTCGATTATACTCGACACAGGTGTCTCGATTATACTCGACACTTAGCATCCGGGGGTGATTTGGATTCGACGGGGAATAGGATGCTCGAAACTGCATACCGTGCTCTCCGAGTCGCACGTAAATAAAACGGAAAAAACTTAAGTGCTAACTACAATTACGCACTGGCTGCTTAATTAGCAACCCGTTCTTTTACGATCTCGCCTGATGGATTGTAGAAGGGCGTCGACTTTAGTCAGGCTCGCGGCTCTATGATCGGGCGGAGTACGCTAAACTCAAAGTCCCCATCTAGCTTCTGGAGTATCATGTCTGCCTCGAGTATCCAGCGGCGAAACAATAAAAGGCAGACTATGTATGGAGACGTTTTGAGGGTCTTATCTTCGGACGCGGGTTCAACTCCCGCCACCTCCACAATAGAAATGTCCGCTGATTACAAAGCGGACATTCCTCAAGATACACTATCAGAGATTCAACCATGGAGTTAAAAATACCATTTGCTAAGATGTCGGGAGCAGGTAACGATTTTGTCGTCATAGATAATCGTTCTGCCGCCATAACGACTGAGCATCAACGGCAGTTTGCGCGCCTTCTCTGCCATCGAAAATTTGGGATCGGCTCCGACGGACTTATCCTCCTTAATACGAGCAAGGTAGCCGAGTTTGAAATGGTTTATATTAATTCGGACGGATCATCAGGCGCTATGTGTGGGAATGCCGGGCGTTGTATAGCACGGTTTGCTTATAGCAAAGGTATTACAGGGAGGATTTTGACTTTTAACGCACTTGGATATCTATACCATGCCACTGTTGATGAGGATGTAGTGAAACTCTCAATGAAGAATCCTATTCGAAAAAAGACCAATATTAAAGTTTCACTTGAAAAAATAGAGACTATCGCACATTTTATCGATACAGGCGCTCCACACTCGATAGTTTTTGTAGAGGATCTGAAACTCAGTCATGTCGACGAGGTAGATATCATCAAACTTGGTCCCTTACTCAGAAACCATACGATTTTCGGTCCTTTAGGAACAAACGCGAATTTCGTTGAAGTGATTAATGATAATACCATTAAAATGAGGACCTATGAGCGAGGTGTTGAAAATGAAACATTAGCATGTGGAACAGGAGCAGTTGCTTCTGCTATCATATCTAATCAACTTCGTGGTGTAAAAGAGCCTGTTAATATCATCACAAAAGGCGGCGATACACTTACGATACATTTCGATAAAGAAGGAGATGATATAAAAAATGTTCTATTGCAGGGGGGAGCTGATATTATTTATCGTGGTAATATTAATGTAGATATGGATATTATGAAGATAACGAGTAAATGATTGATGACAATAAAATAGATTCTTAAAAAATCCTCCATAAGTATCTTTCGTTCTAATAGAAAATTTTTTATTAAAAGATCAATTAATGGGGAAGGATAAGCAAGTGATAGAATATAGATTTATGGAGGATATTGTATATTAATCTTACTTTACATAATACTGATTATTTGAATTTCTCTTATTTGTTATATCTTTAATAGCTATTGCTTTTCAATAATTGCTTCGATGGCTTTATAATACTTATCTCTCATCTCTTCAACAGAAACATCTATAATTTCATCGATATTGAGTCTATCACCTTCAACAATACCGATCTCAATGCATGGAATTTCTTTTTCAGAAAGCTTTTTCTTTATCGTATCTACGTTCTTCTTTTCTGTTGTGATGATAACACGTGATTGGTCCTCACCAAATAATCTCCTATCGCTTCGTAATCCGTTCTTTGGCAGTTGTATCTTTGCACCTATACACTTCTCCTGATCACTCATACAACATTCTGCCAGTGTCACCGCAAGACCGCCGTCAGATATATCATGTGAAGATTTAACTATATTGATTTTAATTAGTTCTCGTAAAGAGCTTAGAAGTTTTTCCTCAAATTCTAAATCAATATATGGGGCATCTCCAGCAACTATTTTGTGCAGATAAGAAAGGTATTCACTTCCTCCCAATTCACCTCGTGCTTGAGCTCCGATAAGCAATATTATATCATTGTTATTTTTGAAGTTGGATGTCGTAATATGAGCTTGTTTCTCAATAAGTCCAACCATACCAATAACGGGAGTCGGAAAAACTGCAGCATCCGGATTTTCATTATAGAAGCTTACATTACCACCCGTGACCGGAGTATCTAATACCCTGCATGCATCACCCATTCCAAGAACGGCTTCCTTGAATTGCCAGTACATTTCGGGTTTGTATGGATTTCCAAAATTCAAGCAATTTGTTACTCCAAGTGGTGTACCGCCTGTACACGTAATGTTCATCGCGCATTCAGCTACAGCTATTTGTGTGCCTCTACGCGGATTCAGATACACGTATTTTCCATTGCAGTCGGTCTTCATTGAAAGAAACTTGCCACTCTCTTTGATGCGCATTACGGCAGCATCGGCTCTCCCGGGAGGAATAACCGTATTCGTCCGGACCATCATGTCATACTGATGGTATACCCAGCGTTTACTTGCAATATTCGGCGATCCCAGTAATTCAAGTAGAACCTTATTGTAGTCCGATGGCTCAGAAATAGATTTTGGATCAAACTTGCGTACACTGGTGATATATGAAGGCTCTTTTGTTTTACGCTGATAAACGGGAGCACCACCACCCAGAACAAGACATTTTGAAGGGATCTCGGCTTTTATCTGTCCGTTTTTACGAACACGAAGAATACCATCATCTGTCACATTACCAACAACGACGCTGTGTAAGTCCCATTTCCTAAATATCTTCTTGACATCTTCCTCATGCCCTTTTTTAACGCATAAAAGCATACGTTCCTGTGACTCAGATAGCATGATCTCATATGCAGTCATACCCTCTTCACGTACCGGCACTAAATCCAGGTCGATGTCTATACCGGCATTACCTTTTGCACTCATCTCAGATGTTGAACAACTAATTCCAGCGGCGCCCATATCTTGCACACCAACAAGATAATTACTGCGTATCACCTCAAGTGTTGCCTCCAGGAGAAGTTTTTCTGTAAATGGATCCCCGACCTGGACTGAAGGACGTTTTGCTTCAGATTCTTCAGAAATTTCTTCCGATGCAAACGTTGCTCCATGGATACCATCACGTCCCGTAGAAGACCCTACAATCATCACCGGATTGCCTTTCCCGGACGCAATTGCCCTTGCCACTTCCCCATGTTTCACGATACCAACAGCCATCGCGTTGACAAGCGGGTTTCCCTGATACGATTTATCAAAGTATACCTCCCCTGCCACCGTTGGAACACCGAAGCTGTTGCCGTAATCACCTATACCCTTCACAACTCCTCGGAAAAGATGCTGAACGTGGTCATCATTAATGTCACCGAATCGGAGAGAATTAAGAGATGCAATCGGCCGGGCGCCCATTGTAAAAACATCGCGCATAATACCGCCGACTCCTGTCGCGGCACCCTGGTACGGCTCTACAGCCGAGGGGTGATTATGGCTCTCGATCTTGAAAGCGACGGCAAGTCCGTCACCGATATCGACAAGTCCGGCATTCTCTTCACCTGCACTTACGAGCAGCTTTCCACCGCTTCTCGGCAGTGTTTTAAGTAAAGCAATAGAATTTTTATAACTGCAATGCTCGCTCCACATAACACTGAAAATTCCGAGTTCCGTGTATGTCGGCGTGCGTCCGAGAATGTTTATAATAGTATTGAATTCTTCTTCTGTGAGGCCATGTTTTGAGGCCAGCGCAAGGTCAACAATCGGTTCTTCGAGTTGCATGGAAAAAGAAATTTTTCCTTTCTTCGTAATATTCTGATACTTCAATATACGGAAAAAGAAATAAAAAATCTCATCCCCTTTTTCAGGAGATGAGATTTTTTTAAACCAACCTCACTATGACGAAATTAAAATTTGAAGGTGAGGTCAAGACCAATCAGATTTGCTTTCGACTTATACGTTCCATTAAAGCCGTGTATATTCGTTGTTATCGGCCGGTCCTTGAATGCAACCAGCATATAGGCAACATCTACTTGAATTGATTCGTCAACCTTATAGCCTACACCGACTGTAAAGTCGTTCCGATTCGCATCGGGTAAGAGAGGCTGGACATATGGATCTTCAACCGGCGAATGATCATAAATATATCCTGCGCGGAGCTGCAAGTCGTCCATTGTATATTCGGCACCAAACCGGATCATGTAGGTATTCTTATAATTCTCCGGTTCAACAGAGCTCTTCTGATATGCAGTCTCGGTCTTGAATGTCATCGGCAATGCATCGAATGAACTCCAGACAATTCCCTGATAATCTGCCTCGAGCTCCAAATCCGGCACCGGTTTTACGGAAACACCGATGAAATAATTCGCCGGCATCGTAATGGATGTCGATACGTCACCACCCGGTAACACCGCAGCGATCTGAGCTGGAAAGTTATTAAAATTTGCAGTACCATCCAGGTCCACTTTCACTTTACTTCTGTATGAAGCACCGATTGAAATCATTTCGATTGGTTTATACTGAACTCCTGCATTGAAACCTGCCCCGTATCCACTTCCTTTTAATGATAGATCACCTTCAATTACCATCGTTGCGCTTAAATGGACAGGCACTTTTCTTTTCATAGTAACATTTGCGATGGCATAGTCAAAACCGACGCCGACTGAAAGTTCAGGCGACACACGATATGCAACAGTAGGATTAAAATAAAAACTCTGAAGATTGGTTTCTGTGGCAAGTGTACGACCTATCCACGTATCAGCCCATTTTGTGCCGAGACCGTATGGAGTAAAAACCCCCATACCAAAACTCAATCCATTCCCCCCACCAGATGTGTTATATGTTATATACACATTCGGTGGTACGAAGGTTTGTTTTTCAAGTTTTGTTTCGATTGTCAAAGGAGTCGGTCCCGTGAATGTCGTTGTAGGTAGAATTACTGTCGCACCTGCCATCACCTGTGTGCCCGGTAAAGATGTGATTCCAGCAGGGTTAAAGAAGATTGCCGATGGATCCCCCGCTCGTGCAACAAAGGCGCTTGCCTGCCCCAAAGCGCGCGCACCTTGCTCGTTTAACTGAAAACCTCCTGCGGTAGCAATCTGGTTGCTGCATATAACAGCGATCAAGACTGCCAGGAGAACAATAGTTAGTTTTTTGCTCACAGCTTCCTCCATCAAGAATGTTTGGGTGTTGTTAATTATATGGCGATGCTATCGATTAGAAATCAGGGTAAGTAAATCAAGTAATTGTACTCATTATGACTGCAAAAGTCAATATGGAGCTTCTTTTCTTTTTTATCGTCTTTTTAGTCACTTTCACATAGGTTTAATCGCGTAATTCGACAACCGTAACACCCGTGCTCCCTTCATTCCATTCTCCTAAACGTTGCGACTTTACGTGAGGATGGGTCTTCAAGAACTCGTTGATTTTCTTCCGTAATGCCCCTGTTCCCTTTCCATGAATGATATCCACGCGTCTAAGGCCCGCTACGAAGGCTTCATCGAGAAATTTATCGACAGCGGCAATTGCCTCATCGCCAAGCATGCCTCTTAGATCTATTTCCCGCCGGAATTCTTCAGACCCCTGAAACGACGTCGTGTTGACGTATTGTGACGCGGGTTTTGGACTCTGGACTTTCCTGAGATGGGCTATCTCACATCTCATTTTCAAAGACCCAAAAGCTACTATTGCCTCATGGTTATTATTGATTACTTCAACAACTTCTCCAATATCGCTGCCCGTATGCAGACGGACATGGTCACCATGATGGATTTCCTCAGGTATCATTCCACCTTCTTCGGGTGCAAGTTCCTTACGAAGTTGCTTCACATCGTTCTGAATTTGAGCAATCTCTTTCTTGGTCTTTGCCAGAATTTCTTTCGATGCGTCCGATTCCCTGATCTCACGCACAACCCGCTCGATTGTTGTATTAATATGCCTGGTAATTTCTTCAGCCTGATCAACTGCCTGTTTTCTAATCTCCTTCAATTCCTTCTTGAATGTTCTATTCTTAAGTTCATATTCATCCTTCGATTGTTTCAGTTCTTCTTGAGCTTTTTGGATGGCTTTGATCTCTGACTGAAGCTGTTGGGATCGCAATTCGAGATCAGCGAGGAGGTTTTCGAGCCGGTCTTTTTGTGTACCTATAAGTGTCCTTGCATTCGTGATAATATTATCGGGTATTCCAAGACGTCGCGCTATTTCCAGAGCATAACTGCTACCAGGAATACCAGCTTTGAATCGATATGTCGGCTGGAGTGTCGATTGATCAAATTCCATCGCGCCATTGGAAACCCGGGGTGTTTCATGGGCGAACGCTTTTAACGCACCATGATGCGTTGTTGCGATTGTAAAGGCTCCTTTCTGCGTTAGGTCTTGTAGAATTGCCGCAGCCAGAGCACCACCCTCCGTTGGATCCGTTCCTGCCCCGATTTCATCAATCAACACAAGACTTGTATTGTCGGCCTGAGAGACGATCTGATTAAGATTTCGTAGGTGAGACGAAAACGTGCTTAGATCATTCTCGACCGACTGCTCGTCTCCAATATCTACAAAGACGCTGTTGAAGACCGGAAATTCCGAGTGCGATGATGCGGGGATATGGAGTCCGCTCTGCACCATTAGAGCAAGGAGACCGACCGTCTTCATAGCAACGCTTTTTCCACCGGCATTTGGTCCCGTGATGATAAGCGTCCGGTATGCATCCCCCAACGTAAGCGATAGCGGGATCACATCATCCCGCCGATGGCGCTGGAGTAGCACAGGATGCCGCGCATCGTAGAGACGCAGTGGTCCTTCAGAATATATTATTGGCTGCGAGCCGATGATTTCGATGGAATACATCGCTTTCGCATAAATAAAATCTATCTCTCCGAGAACGGCACAGTTTAGCAGGAGCGCATCTTTCACTTCCCTGATCTGATCGGTCAGCTTTCGCAGGATTCTTTCGATCTCGCGTTGTTCTTCGAATTGCAGATTGCGGATCTCGTTGTTCATTTCAAGTGTTTCTGCAGGTTCAATGAACACCGTTGCTCCGCTTGCCGAAGCACTATGAATAAAACCAGGGACCTGGCCTTTATACTCCACCTTCACCGGAAGAACCATGCGCCCTTCACGTGTCGTAATGATTTCTTCCTGCACAAAGCCTTCTAATGCGACATTCTTTAGAATTGTTTCGAGTTTCTTCCGGAGCGAAGCCGACTTCGCTACCATTCCACGTCTTATTTCATGGAGATTCTTGCTGGCATTATCTTTGACGTGACCTTCTTCATCGATAGCCTGATCGATATTATATTCAAGTACCTTATCGATAAAGAGACTGACGGCTGCTTCCGAGAGTAGCGGATACGCCGTAGCCCGTCTCTGAAAGTATGTTCTCAGAGCCCGTGCTGTACGCTGCGTGGAGAGAATTGAAAACAAGTCCGGCGGTGGTAAGGCAGACCCTTCGATGGACGCCCTTTGAAGTGCTGATCGTATATCCCTGATCCCCTCGACAGGAAATGGATCGTCGCTTTCAAGAATACGTTTAAGCTCGGTGACTTTTGTTAATGCGAGGGTGATTGTTGAAGATGAAGTATCAGGGGTCACGTGGTCGGCGAGAGATCGGCCGAGTTCCGACGTGGTGTAATGGACCAATCGTTGTTGTATTTTTGAAAACTCGAGTTTCTGAAATACTGTTGTGGAATCGGTCATGTTCCGCGTTATTTTTTCTCCCCCGGCAGCTCTATCCCACGTTCGAGTTTCTTATATCGCTCAATGGCGTTATACAACTCTTCTTTAAATTTTTTCGATTTTGGAAAAATCTTGTTGATATGGTCAAACAACGCCGGAGCAAATCCAGCCACCGGATTATACAGAGTGGATTCCTTCTTATCCTCTTTGGATGGAATGTCGGATAGTGTAAGGAGAATAAGAACAAGGCTGAGGACTATCAATCCCTCGATCATTCCGACTAAACCGCCCGCAAAGCGATCCCAGATCTTGTAGCTTTTGCTGTCTCCACCGAACCATCGATAGAAGAAGTTTGTCAGCAGAACAACCGCCAGGAATAAAAAAGCGAAACTTATAATGTATGCGGATTCCTTCTCCCACTTGAACCAATCGATCGTATATTCTCCCATCCACGTCATATATTTTGTCGCTACGATAAGAGCTAGAACTACTCCGACAATGGCGAAGAGTTTTTTCAGAAGACCGTCGCGTAAACCAACCGCAAACGATACCATCAGGAATGCAATTATTAGAATATCAGTGACAGACATAACGTTGCAGTATTAAAAATAATAGTTATTCTCCAAGGAAACGTTTGACCGTCGCCTGGATGATTTTGCCGTCGACTTTTCCCCTAAGTTCTTTCATCGCAACCGGCATGACCTTTCCAAAATCTTTCGCAGAAGAAGCTCCTGTCTGGGCGATTATTTCTTGAATTCGTGATTCGACTTCCTGGAGTGTCAATTGCTGTGGAAGGTACTCGTTGATAATTGCCAATTCCTTTGTTTCCTGATCGACGAGATCTTTTCGTCCTGCTTTCTCGTATTGTTCGATTGCTTCTTTTCGTTTCTTTGTTGCACCGATTATTACCTGTAATTCCTCTTCTTCGGTCGGCTCGCGTTTGACGCCTCGTTTATCAAGCTCGATAAATGCGGCACGAAGTGTCCGCAATGTTTCACGCCTGATAACATCGCCCGATTTCATTGCAGACGTTAAATCTTTACTGATCTTTTCTTTCAAACTCATTCAAAATATCCCTATGACCCAGGAAGCGGTTAATCCGCTTGAACCATTCCAACAATCATTTTAAAAAATTTATATGATAATAGATTAGTTGGTGTACTGTGACTTTTTTATAGTGAGAAATAGTTATTAATTCACTAGGAATGATAATACGACACGCTTGACAAAAAGTCAAGTTTCAGAATCACACGCCTCCAAATAGCTGGAGAATTGCTCCATTGATGGCAGAACCGTCGTCCGAACAGAGGTGGAGCATGAGACTTACAACTGCATCAGGCGAAACCCATCGAGTAAAATCCTCGCTGGGCATTGAATTCATATTTGCCCGTGTCCGGAGAATGCTTGGTACAATGACATTTGCTGTTATTCCCGATCCCTTTATTTCTTCGGCAAGAGATTTTGTCAAAGCAATCACGCCTGCTTTCGAGGCGGCGTACGCGCCTCTCCCGGCCGGTGGTGTAAGGCCGCTCATAGCGCCAATTGTGATAATACGGCCGTACGATTTCCCCTTCAGGTGACGCTGCATCTCACGAATCGCGAGGAACGTCGATGTAAGATTGAGCTCCATCATGCGGTTCCACTCTTCGAGAGGAATATCTGCAATGATCTGTTGAGAATTGATTCCACCGACAGTCGCTAGAAGGATGTCAATTCCACCAAAATGGGCACGCGCCTTCTCGAAGCTCTCTCGAACTTCCAGCTCGTCAAAAATGTTACATGTAAGAGGAAGAAAGGGAATCGTGGACTCAATTTGTTCGCGCAGACGCGCCAGACTATCGTCAGTCCGGCCCAGGGCGATAATATTTGCTCCTTCAATGGCAAAGCGCTGGACGGCCACCGTTCCTAATGCACCGGTTGCCCCCGTGACGAATACTGTTTTTCCCCGGAATTTCATGCTAGATAATAAGTTTCACTATCTGATGGAATGAATAACACTTTAATGTACCCTGAAAATGACGGAATTGCAAACAGGGAGAAACATATTATACGTGTCAACTTTACATGAACAAACGGGAAAAGGATATAGTTGCGACTTTTATTACATGCGTTAATCCGGATGGAATACACCGGGAACGCATGCGAGATTGCTTTTTTGTACAAATCTCATAGATTCTCACAACAGGTTCAAAAAGGGAGGTACATATTAAATGCGTCAAAAGATGTTGTTTACTTTGTTATTTTTAATCGTCTCTTTGCCCGAGGTCCGGTCACAAATCCGTGTTGGAATAAAAGCTCCGGATTTTCAACTTCCCTATGCTACGAAGGACACGATTATATTTGAAGGACTGAAACTCTCGGATTACTTTGGGAAAACAGCTGTTCTGCTTGCCTTCTACCCCGCCGATTGGAGCGGTGGATGTACCAAGGAGGTGTGCACATTACGCGATAATTTTTCTCAACTAAGTATGTTAAATGCCGAGGTGCTCGGCATCAGCGGCGATTACGTTTTTTCTCACCATGAATGGGCGCATCATCATAACTTGCCGTTTAAACTCCTTAGCGATCATTCTCATAGTGTTGCAAAATTATATGAGAGTTACAACGAAAACAGCGGTTTCAACAAACGGACGGTTTTTGTAATCGATTCAACCGGTGTCATTGTTTATATCGATTTGCATTATGATGTTAACACCGCAGAGAGCTTTACAAAATTACATGATGCGATGATACACATGCATAAATAATATTAAGAGGATGGCATGATAAAGAAAACCAATTCGATCATTTCTATTCTTTGGATATTTGTCTTCCTCGGCGCACCGGGATGTTCATCATTGTCAATCATTGATCAGCTTCAACAGGAAATTTACTTCCTCGCCTCCGATTCACTCGAAGGACGACGTACGGGAACAGTCGGCGAACGCAGGGCTACAGATTTCATCGCATCAGAGTTCGATCGGCTTGGGATACAGCGTGCGGGTGAGAACGAAACATATTTCCAGCCGTTCTATTTTGTCGCGTCAGTTACGCTGGGTAAAAACAACAACTTCAATATCTCAACGGAAGACACCACGATCGTTCTCACACTTAACAAGGATTTTCGCCCATTTGGATTTTCAGCAGATACATCGATTACAGCCCCGATTGCTTTTGCCGGATATGGAATTTCAGCCCCCGATCTTAAATATGACGATTATAGTGGAATCGATGTCAAAGGGAAAATAGTAATTGTGATGAAGGACATACCTAATGGAGATCAACCGCATAGTCCGTTTACAAAATTTGGCGATGAAAAGTTGAAAATAATGACCGCGAGGGAAAAAGGTGCTGCCGGATTCGTACTTGTTCCATCTCCCTCATCCGATGAAAGCGACAGTCTTCCAAGATTACGATATGATTCTAAATTCACAAATGTCGGACTTCCCTGTGTACAGATGACGCGGTCACCCGTAACAGCGTTATTCCGTCATCTCGGGCAAGATTTTCCTGCTTTACAAAAACAGATCGATTCACTCAAAACGCCTCAATCTCTATTCTTTGAAAAGACCAGGGCCACACTCACGACAACAATCACTAAGGTCACGACCACCGCGAGAAATGTTGTCGGTTATCTTGAAGGAAACGATTCACGTTTGAAAGATGAATATATCATCGTGGGTGGGCATCACGATCACCTCGGCTGGGGCGGCGAGGGCTCACTTATGCCGGACACAGTCGCAATCCACCCCGGTGCGGACGATAATGCATCAGGAACCGCCGGGGTGCTTGAACTTGCCCGGTATTTCGCCGCCGAAAGAAAACACCTTCGCAGAAGTATTCTGTTTGCTACATTCTCGGGAGAGGAAGAAGGACTGCTGGGATCTGCGTATTTTGTCAAAAATCCGCCTCGCCCGTTATCGAACGCCATCGCCATGATAAATCTTGATATGATCGGCAGGATGAAAGACAGCGTTGTATTGCTCGGAGGCATGGGGACATCGGATATCTGGAAAGATATTGTACAGAAATTCAATGAGCCGCATATGTTGAACATAAAACCCAACAACGATGGGTACGGCCCTAGCGACCACTCTTCATTCTACGGAAAAAATATGCCGGTTCTTTTTTTCTTTACTTCATTACACAAGGATTATCACCGGCCGTCGGACCGGGCAGATCTGATTAATTATGAAGGGGAAAAACAGATACTCAAATTTGTGGCTAGAATTATTGATACGCTTGCAGTAATGCCCGCAAGACCGCAATTTATTGCAGTTCAATCGTCCTCGACACAGGAAACTCCCACTTATAAAGTCACACTCGGGGTTATTCCTGATTTTTCAGAATCTGAGATCGGCTTTAAGATCACCGGGGTCAGGCCGGATGGACCGGCGGCAAAAGCCGGACTCAAAGGCGGTGACATAATTATCAAATTGGGCGGCAAAGCAATAAAAAATATCTATGATTATACATTCTTATTGGGTGAATTCAAGACGGGAGATGAAACTGAAGTTGTAGTAAAAAGAAATGGAGAAGAAAAAATATTTAAGGTACGTTTTGAGAAGAGGAAGAATTAATCGCGCAGTACAAAATCCCGGGCATAATAAAAAAGGGGTACAAACGTTGTACCCCTTCGCATTTCACGAAGTGCATATCGTCGTCTTCAACTAACGCTTAGACAAGTTCAATTAGCGTAGTATATTTCATTTTTCCGTCTTTGATATATTCCTGCAGTTCCGCGAGTAATTCTTCGGTCTTTTCGGTTTGATTCTCTTCGAGTTTGTCAAATTCTTCCTGGGATGCGCAAACAAACATTTCCATAAAATGGTTTGCTTTCCCTTTTTGTTCGAAGACTGAATAATTGGTCTTCAAATCGACCAGATAGTGATCTTTAATGCGTTTGGCGAGATCCAGGTAATGTTCTCTGCTTTGTGGGTCAATTTCGTATGTGATTGTCAGGATGATCCGCGACATAGTGGTGACTCCTCTGTTTCAAGAACCGAAAAATGAAGAACGGTGTTATTTATAAATATCATCTTCCATGGAACGGCGAATTTCAGCTTCGGTCATTCCAAAATAATGGCCTATTTCATGATAGAGTGTGATGTAAATCTGGTGCCTGATTTCTTTCTCCCCTCCGCTTATTCCCTCGATGTTTTTCTGATAAAGGATAATTCGATCGGGCAACGTGGGTGTCGTTCCGTACCATGTTCCCCTTTTTGGTAAGGGAATACCTTTGTATAAACCCAATAGCGTCCCCCCTTTTCCCTGATGCTGCAGATCGTCTCCTGTCGGGACATCCTCGACCACAATTTCTACGTTATCAATTGCCTCCCTGAACTTCTCAGGAAGATTGTGGAATGCCTCTTCTGCGATATCTTCAAATTGATTCCGTGTCATGTATTATCACGGGATCCCGAAAAAGAACGAACCGATCACCGCCAGTGCACAGAGTGAAAGTACTATTGACGTGATCCGCCCTTTTGCAAAAAGCACCCGTGTACCGATCACGAGAAGAATAAACGACCATAGTACTGAAAGGCCATCCAGACTGATGAGAACAATATATGCAACAGGTTTCAGGATCATCGGCGAAGGGTTTGCCGTGAAAAAATATATCCCAAAAAAGCCAAGTTCCAGCGGTAGAATGAAAATCGTTGCCAGCATCAGCGGTACCATTGCATAAGCAAGAACTGCTTTAGCGTCCCGGAAGCGCCCCGCTCCTTTCATCAGACGTGCGAAGCAGAAATAGAAAAAACTTACAAGATACAAAAGGATGATGCCAATAACCGGACCTGCGAGAATCCCTGTCAAAATGAGCAGTTGCAGATTATTCTCGAAGAACCAGCCGCCATGAACACGCCAGAGCCAGGTGAATCCGACGCCTATACCGCTGACCGCGGCTAAAAAGTGGATATAATTTTTTTGTTCCGAAAGACAAATACGCTTGAATGTTTTTTTGGGCGATTCAGTCAATGCCCAGAGGGTATCAAACAGATCCAGCGTTTGAACCCGCGCCTGTAGATATCCACCGCATTTTGAACAAACGACGCTTAGATCTCCGTTTCTAGTTGTGCAAACCGGACATTCAATCATAGTCTTTCAATTAATGTACAAGAATTGGGAGGGGAAAGCAATAAAAAAAGTGTCAATAATTACATCAATAAATGCCGAGAATGGCCGAAAAAACAAAGGCGGGACAATGCCCGCCTCTGAAATCTTTTTTATTGTAATGCTAGAACTTGAAATCAACGCCAACTTTCAGATATGTAATCCCGAAGCCTACCTGTCCGTACAATGCTAAACTTGGCGATAAGAAATAACGGATACCGGCCTGACCGCCGAATATTATACCACTGCCATAGGCAGATGACCATCCAGCATATTCCGTACCGCTCCACGATACACTCTCATAGCCGATCACGAGTCCAGCGAATGGATCAAGCTTACTATCCCACTTCAAAGTTTTACCAAAATGATAATTTCCCTGTGCACCGAAGACGATATAGGTATAAGTAAAGCCAAAACCCCAATCATACTTATAATAATCGACAAGACCGCCAACACTAATTTCATCTGTTACGCCATATTCATATCCCGCTCCCAAAGAAATGCCGCTACCGTATACTCCGATACCCACACGCGGACCGAGATAGCTTTTTCCCTTTTCATATTGTGCATTACCGGTTGAAACTAAAAGACACAACACCACAATTACAGTAAACACTAGTGTAAGTTTTTTCATTGTAACCTCCTCGATAGTAAATTTAGTATATCAATAATGAAAGTGAATTAGTGTCGGATTGTTTATAACGGCTACATGATGATAGAAAAAAAAATGTGCGATGTCAAGTTTTCTTTCTAAATTTTTAATTTCCTTCATCAGTAAAGCTGTCTGATTTTGCCCTGCCCTCCCGTAATTATTCATGATTTCACTATTATGGAACTTCCGCCCTATAAAGGACTTGCAGCCATATTCGCCGGATAATCGTAAAAACCCTTGCCGGTTTTTCTTCCAAGATGCCCTGCGGCGACCATTTTCTTAAGCAATGGACAGGGGCGATATTTCGAATCTCCCATCTCGTGGTACAGAACATCCATGACGGAAAGACACACATCAAGACCTATGAAGTCCGCAAGCGCCAGCGGCCCTATAGGATGATTCATGCCGAGTTTCATAACCGTGTCAATCGCATCGGGAGTTGCAACTCCTTCCATTACGCAATACATCGCTTCGTTAAGCATCGGGATTAGCAGCCGGTTCGCTACGAACCCCGGAGAATCGTTTACCGCAACAGGAACTTTTTCAAGTTGTTCTGTGATGCTCTTAATTATTTGAAAGGTTTCATCAGAAGTTGCGAGACCCCGGATCAGCTCGACAAGTTTCATCACCGGAACCGGATTCATGAAATGCATTCCAATGACCTTGTCCGGACGTTTCGTTACCGAGGCAAGTTCGGTGATAGAAATCGACGAGGTATTTGTGGCCAGGATTGTAGCCGCCCGGCAGAGCGAATCAAGAACTGCAAATATTTTTTTCTTTATGGCCAGATCTTCAGTTGCCGCCTCGACGACCAGGTCGGCAAACTCAGTGCTTCGTTCAATTGAGATTGTCGGCGATATACGGTTAAGAATTTCTTTCTTTACATCCTCAGAAATGCTTCCTTTCTTAATCTGCCGGTCGAGATTGGCTGAAATAGTTCTGAGTCCACGATCAATAAATTCCTGCTTAATGTCGTGCAGTGTGACGGCAAATCGATATTGCGCAAAGACGTGGGCGATGCCATTTCCCATCGTGCCCGCACCGATAACCGTGACATTTTTTATGTCCACATTAAAATCCTTCCGCCTGATCATTTAACCCGGTCGTTCTACAATCATTGCGCTTGCTTCTCCCCCGCCGATGCAAATAGCGGCGAGTCCGCGTCGCACATTCCTTTGACGAAGGGCGTACAATAAGGTTGTGAGTATGCGTGCACCGCTCGCGCCGATAGGATGTCCTAGAGCGACTGCTCCTCCATTTACATTTACTTTTGAAGGATTGAGCCCCAGTATTTTTTGTACAGCGAGTGTAACGACAGCAAATGCTTCATTGATTTCGAACAGATCAATGTCTTCTTTTGTCATTTGAGCGAGTTTGAGAACTTTTTGAATAGCATCGACCGGTGCAGTCGTGAACCATTCAGGCTTTTTTGCCGCCGAACCGAACGTCACTATACGGGCAAGCGGCGAAATGCCACGTTTTCGAGCAGTCTCTTCAGTCATAACAACGACAGCAGAAGCTCCATCACTGATTTTTGATGCATTGGCGGCGGTAACTGTTCCATCGGCCTGGAATGCAGGGCGGAGTGTGGGAATTTTCTTAAAATCTGTTTTCGAAGGTTCTTCATCTTCACTGACAACTGTCGTCTCTCCCTTTTTATTCATGACGTTCACAGGAACAATTTCATCATTAAAAAACCCACGTCGTTGCGACACTTGAGCACGTTTATAGCTCGTGACAGCAAATTCATCCTGAACTTCTCGGTATATTGTATATTCCTTGGCGCATAATTCGGCGGCATTCCCCATATGGAAATCGCTATAGACATCCCAGAGTCCGTCTTTGATCATGGAATCGACTACCTGTGCATGACCCATTCGATAACCGCTCCGGGCCTTTTCGAGAAGATATGGAGCATTCGACATGCTCTCCATTCCACCGGCCACGATGATGTCCGCATCATAACAGGTGATAGCCTGCGCAGCAAGCATGACGGCCTTCAATCCTGAACCGCACATTTTATTGATCGTGAGCGCCTCAACGGAAGCGGGAAGATCGGCAAGAAGAGCAGCCTGTCTGGCAGGTGCCTGGCCTATGCCCGCGGAAAGAACACAGCCAAGTATGACTTCATTGACGTCCGCTGCTCCGATTTGGGCACGCTGGAGTGCTTCACGGATCACGATTGAACCCAGCTGGGGGGCGCTCAGAGACGATAAGGTTCCACCGAATGAACCAATCGGTGTACGGCAAGCACTTGCAATGACGACGCTACGCATGATGTGGATTCCTTCTCACGTTCTGTGTAAGGAACGCCATCGGGAAATGCTTCATATGAGAGGGTTCTCCTCTCATCCATTTCCCTCTTTAACTATTCATCGACTTCAAAAATTCTTTATTTGATTTTGTACCACGCATTTTTTCAAGGACGAATTCCATTGCCTCGACGGCATTAAATTCGCTTAGTATCTTACGGAGCACCCAGACACGGCTGAGTTCGTCGGTTTCAAGCAGGAGTTCCTCTTTTCGTGTACCGGATTTATTCACTTCGATTGCGGGGAAAATGCGTCTGTCGGCGAGCTTCCGTTCAAGGACAATTTCCATGTTTCCCGTTCCTTTGAACTCTTCAAAAATCACTTCGTCCATCCTGCTTCCGGTCTCAATCAAGGCCGTTGCAATAATGGTCAGACTTCCACCCTCTTCGATATTTCTGGCGGCACCGAAGAATCTTTTCGGTCGATGTAGAGCGTTAGCATCAACACCACCGGAGAGGATTTTTCCGCTATGGGGGACAACCGTGTTGTGTGCGCGGGCAAGTCTTGTTATACTATCGAGAAGAACAACCACGTCCCGTTTTGCCTCTACAAGCCGTTTGGCTTTTTCAAGAACCATATCAGCGACCTGAACGTGCCTTTCCGGCGGTTCATCGAAAGTTGATGCAATAACCTCGGCCTGGACCGATCGCTCCATGTCTGTGACTTCTTCGGGACGCTCATCTATCAGGAGTACGATCAGTTTGATTTCAGGATGGTTACGCGTAATGCTGTTGGCAATTTTTTGCAGAAGGATAGTCTTCCCGGCTTTGGGTGGCGATACAATCATTCCGCGATTGCCTTTACCAATTGGGCTCAGAAGATCCATTATCCTCATCGAATACTCACCGGGTGAGGTTTCAAGGTGAATCCGGTCGTTGGCATACAATGGAGTCAGGTTATCAAAAAGGACTCTGTCGCGCATTGTATCAGGATTCTCGTCATTCACCGCTTCAACCCGGAGAAGTGCGAAAAATCGTTCCCCCTCTTTTGGTGGACGTACCTGACCGCTGACGGTATCACCCGTTCGAAGACTGAATTTTTTTATCTGAGATGGAGATACATAGATATCGTCGGGTGACGGTAGGTAGTTATAGTCTACTGAACGGAGGAAACCATAACCATCAGGGAGTACTTCAAGCACTCCTTTGCTGAAGTTCAACCCGTCAGCCTCGGTCTGGGCTTCGAGGATTTTAAAAATCAGTTCTTGTTTGCGGAGATCGCTAAAGCCTGAAATGTTCAACTCTTTGGCGATCTTCGAGAGCTCAGATATCTTTTTTGACTTGAGCTCGGCAATGTCCATCGGCATAATTGTACTTCCTTTTTATTAGAAATGATCCTCGTACAATCCCGTTCGCATCAACATATCCACATCGATTATACTATTAGAAAATATTGGGTCGGATCCGTGAATTGTATATTGATGAGTACTTCAGAGGTGGTAACAAAGTGACTTTTTAAGCAGCACACCTGCCTGCCCATTTTCTTACCCGTTGTAAATATATGAGTTCTACAATACATTGTCAAGTTTTATAAGAATGAATTTTTTGAAATACCTCTCCTGCCAGGTAATGAGAACCGATCACCAATACAGGACAATGGTGCTTTCGTGCCAGTCTGATTGCCTTTAAAATGGCTTTTTCAGTAGTTCCAGCCGGGAGAGCCCGAATTCCCGCCGCTTCAGCCTCTGCAATGATTTTTTCTACTATCATAGCCCGTTCGATCTTCGGTCGAGCCGCCACGAGAAGCCTTGTAATGGGCCTGAGATGCTTCAACATTTCCTTTACATTTTTGTCCGACATGACACCGAAAACGACTATACAATGCTGATATCCATACATCATCAGGGAATCCACCGTACTTCGTATTCCCTGTGGGTTATGCGCAACATCAACTATTGTAAGAGGCCGGCGTCTCAGAATTTGAAGACGACCTCGGAGTCCGCTGAATCGACAGGTATACCTGAGGCCTTTCCGAATTGCTTTTTTAGTGATCGTATAAAATTTTGATAGATATTCGGCTGCAAGAACGGCGGTGGCTGCATTGGTCACCTGGTGAATTCCAGATAATTCTACGGTCAAATGACGATAAGAATGAAGTGGTGTTTCGAGTGAAAGAGTATTTCTTTCAAGACCGCCCGATATCATGGTGGCATCGGTGAGTTCTCGCACAACCAGCATAGGAGCTCCCCGCTGACGGGCCGTGCGTGCAAGTACAGAGAGAACGCTATCTTTTGTTTCGGCAGTCAGACACGGTGTCGAGAACTTAATGATGCCGGCTTTTTCTTTTGCTATTGCAGATAATGTATTCCCGAGGTATTCCATGTGGTCATAATCGATCGTTGTGATTATAGACAGAAGCGGGGTGAGAATATTTGTTGAATCGAGACGTCCTCCCAGTCCGACTTCGACGATTGCGATATCGACATCCTCTTCGGCAAAATACATAAATGCGATTGCTGTGGTCGCCTCGAAAAATGTTGCATGGATTTTTTGGATCATCGGGCGAAGGAAATCGGTGTATCCGGCAATTCGCTGTTCAGGAATTGGTATACCATTAATACGAATGCGTTCGGAGAATGAAAGCATGTGAGGTGAAGTATACAACCCGGTGCGGTAGCCCGCAGCGGTCATGATGGCGCTGAGCATTGAGGCAGTCGAACCCTTTCCGTTCGTCCCGGCGATATGAACGGAAGAAAAATTATGATGGGGATTTCCTACGCCCGCAAGAAGCAGAGCGATATTCTGAAGTCCGAATTTCATTCCGGACTTCTGAAGAGTGTAGAGATACCTAAGTGTCTCTGCCAAGCGAGATGAGTTGCGTACGGATGGAATCATTACAACCAGCTTTGAACGATCGAAACTTCCTTTCCACTTTTCATTCTACCGACAAGATCTCCGACATCGGCAATTCCCTGGTCACGACAGAAGTTTTCGATTCCCAGAGCGATATGGATGGCCGTGGCAGGATCGATGAAGTTCGCTGTACCGATCTGAACCGCACTTGCACCGACGAGGAGAAATTCGACGGCATCTTTCCAGTTTGAAATTCCTCCAATACCGATGATCGGGATTTTCACCGATTTGGCACACTCGTATACTTTTGCCAGCGCGATAGGTCTAATGGCAGGCCCTGAGAGTCCGCCAGTAACTGACGAGATTCTCGGCTCACGCGTATAGATATTTACGCTCATTCCGACAAGCGTATTGATGACCGACAGCGCGTCGGCCCCTTCTGCTTCACAGGCACGTGCGAATTCTGAAATATGAGTAACATTTGGTGTGAGTTTGACGATTATGAGTCTCTTAGTGAGCGGACGAAGCCGTCGTGTAATCTCGGCGGTCATCTCGCATCGAATGCCAAAATTCATCCCTCCTTCGCGCACATTGGGGCATGACACATTAATTTCATATCCTGCAATCCCCTGTTCATGCTCGAGGATATCGAGAACGGCGCAGTACTCATCGATAGAACTCGCGGCGATATTTACGATAATCTTCGTTGTGAGTTTCTGGAGGAATGGAAGTTTTTCCGATATGAACCGCCGGACACCAATATTGGCCAGACCAATCGAGTTGAGCATTCCACTCGGCGTTTCTGCGATCCGGGGCGGTGGATTTCCATCTCTCGGTTTCAGTGATAGCGATTTCGTGACAATTCCGCCGAGAGCATTAATATCGACAAGATCACACACTTCATCCCCATAACCGAATGTTCCCGAGGCGACAAGGATACGATTCTTGAATTCTACTCCTGCAATTGTCACAGCAGTACGTACCATATTAAAGTCTTATTGATGTGATTGGGAAAACGGTTCCATCATGACACACCAGCCGGTATTTTTTTTCATCATTCACCATTTCGACAGGACAACCCTGACACAGTCCGACACCGCATCCCATTTCTCCTTCAAGAGATGCCTCGCACGGAATCCCGGTTTCCTGAGCGAATTCCGAAAGGGCCCTCAGCATCGGAGTCGGACCACAGGCAAATATTTGTACCCCTTTTTTCACCGCATTCTTCAATTCTTTTTGAAGAAGTTCTATCACGGTTCCATGGTAACCTTGACTTCCATCATCGGTTGCAATGACTAAATTCTGAAGATGAGCAGTGACAAGATATTCTTTTGACCGGGCACCAAGAAAGGTTCGAATCTTCTTTCCGCTTTTACCGAGGTACTGCGTCAAAAAAGGCATCGGTGCAATTCCAACTCCCCCAGCTACAAGAATTGCCGTATCGTCAAGTATATCATAATGAAATGCATTCCCGAGCGGACCAAGAATATCAAGCGTTTCACCCGGACGCTTGCATGCCATTACATTTGTTGCAAGACCAATTTTTTGGAAGAGGATTTCTATTCGGTCTCCATCGACACGAGAAATAGAAAACGGACGACGCAGCAACGGTGAAGTTGAGTTATCAACTTTGATATTCACAAATTGTCCCGGTCGTGCTGTCGAAGCAATACTCGCTGAATCGAATGATAGGATAAATGTGTCTTTTGCCACACTAACGAGCGAAGTAATGGTGACCGTCTCGTCTACCCGCTTTGAAGATGGTGTCATGGATTGAACAGTCTTCTAATGTTTTAATGTATCTGGTTGTATACTATCCTTTTTTGACTGATTGAATTTAATCTCTTCATCGATAGTTTTTGATACTTTTTTCAAAAGTGAATCAGGAAGGACAGTTTTATTCGTGTCTTTTTCAATGTTAATATTCCCTGTCGGCTTTGAAAGCACATTGAGTTGTCCCTTTTTTTCCCCAGGACGATTGAGCTGATCTTCATCACCATCGAACTGCCGGCGTATCGCCGGACGTTTTAACAGTGAATCTTTAGTTGCAGTTGTTACCGAGTCAATCTGTTTCGGAACAGCCTGACGCCGTGCGAGTGTATCTTTGACGGTTGTTCGAGCAGTATCACCCTGTGCATGTGTTTGCGCAGGTGCTTGCGATGGAGTTGTTACTTGCGATCGTTTCTGAGTCGCAGCGGTTGTATCCTGCTTCTTTTTCGCCGCCTCAACTTCATCAATTTTTCCCTTAATTTTCGCCGCATATGCCGATGTAGGAAAATCTTTTACCAGAGTACTATACCATGTGATAGCGCTGTCGATATTCTTGTAGGTGTTTTCATAAAACCATCCGATGGCATACCGGGCTTTTAATGCCTCTTCGCTTTTAGGATGCTTCTCGATAATTTTCTTGTACAGATGTAATGTAGTTTCACTATCATTTTTAATCAGGGATTTTTCTGCTTCCAGAAAAAGTGTATGAGGTTCTTCTTCCGCGGATATCTCAAGGAGCGGCAGCCCGCGCTGACGCCGAATTTCCTGCGCGTATTTTGATGTCGGATATTTCACAAGAATACTGTCCGAGAGTGAATCTGCCGTCTGTTTGCGATTCTTGAATGCTGTGAGATAGATTTGCCCGATGGTAAAGAGAGAACCCGCAGCGATATCATCCGGCGGAGACTTACTTATTACATCCTTTAAAATCTGCATTGCCGAATCGGGTTCGTCAAGCTGTAAATAGAGCAATGATCCAAGCTCGTACAGTGCTGCAACCCTGTCACCAAGTACCTTTATGGAATCCTGGACAGCTGCCTTTGTTGTCTTGGTTGTATCTTTTTTCACTACAATTGAATCTCTTAATACACGTGTACTGTCCATTTCTTTCGTATTCCTGATTCCCCGGACGGCGGCCAGCCCTGCTGCTTTGGCTGTCTTCATCTTCAAAGAATCTACTACTGACTCCGGACCTTTTAATATTTTAGTTGTTGTCCTGGTCGTATCTTTTTTAATTAAAGTTGAATCTATCAATGCATGAGAACTGTCCGTTTCTTTCGTATTTCTGATCTCCCCGACAGCAGCCATTCCTGCTGCTTTAATTGTTTTTATCTTCAAAGAATCCACTGCTGTCTCCGGATTTTCTAACGCCTTTGTCGTTATTTTGGTCGTATCTTTTTTCACAACAATTGAGTCTTTCAATACATTAGTACTGTCCGTTTCTTTCGTATTCTTGTTTTCCTCGACAGCGGTCATCTCAGCGGCTTTGACTGTTTTTATCTTCAAAGAATCTATTGCTGTCTCCGGATTTTCAAACTCTTTTATTGTCTTATTCTTATTTTTGGCAGTGTCTACGGCCACAGTATCTTTGTGTGTGCTATCAGGTTTTTCCGAATAATGTCTCAGAAGCGAGTCGCAGCGAGCAATCCTGGCTCGGAGCTGGACATACTGCTTCATACTCTCGGCATATACAGTTGCCTTTTGTGTGATTGGAGATTGCGGATATTCAGTACGCGCCTTTTCAAACATCGCCATTGCCGTCCGATAGTTTCCCGAATCTTTTTGTTGTATCAACCCCCGTTGGAAGTAACTTTGTGCTGCTACATCGCTGCGAGAATAGAGCGAATCGATTTCTACATACCGCTCCCAAGCTTCTGTGATATCCCCTTTTTTATGGAATGCATATGCCTGTGAATATTTTATTTGCGCAGTGTATTCGCTGTAATCAGGATGGTCGAGAAGAAACTGCAACTCGGATATCGCATCATCGTATCGACCAATTTTTACCATATATTGTGCAAACCTTAAGCGTGCCTTATATTCGGTCACAAGCTCTGCATTGAAATCACGTACCCTGGCGAAAGCCTTAAAGACATCTTCCTTTTCACCGTTTTCGGCAAGGATCTCGGCGATGGAGAGTTGAGCCTGAGCTTTTAGAGCGTCATCGTGCGATTGATCTATCACTGTCTGAAAAGCCGATAATGCCCCGCTGCTGTCATCAAGCTTGAGGCATATCTGACCGAGAAGCAGTCCGGCTTCTCCTCCGATATTTCTTTCTCCATTTTCATACGCACGGGGAATTAGGTCCACAAGTTCTTTTTGAGCATTCTGGAATTTATTCGCTGCATCCAGTGTACGTCCTAACCAGAGCTTCGCCGTATTCACATAATCACTCGATGGTATTGTAGTAATCAACTCACGAAATTTATGCTCTGCACGAACAATATTACCTTCATAGTAATATGCTTTCCCGATCATGACGAGAGATCGATCGACCCATTTACTTGTTGGATAGAAGGTGAGCAATCGCGATAGTTTCTCAATGCTTATATCAAATTTCTGCTTTGCAGTCGATGATATTTCTCCCAATTTGATCGGCTGGTCTTTCGCACGAAGAGTCTGTTGTTGTTGTATTACTTCGTTTTCTGCATCGTTAAATGCCGTTGATGCATTGTAATATGTGTTAAAGTATGCAACGGTATTTTCATACCGCTGGCTGATGAAGTCACCAATCGGAGAAAAAACCGAACATCCTGTCACGCCGGTGACCACAATGATAACAGAAACAATGATGATAACAGGAAGACGCCGATTGGGATTATAGTAACCTGGGCCGGGATTCATGAAAAGCTAGAATTCCTTTGATTTATCTGTAATATACGCACTCTTATTCCCATTTTCAAGACTCTCGACAATTAAACTTTGTTACAACAATATGCATCAAAAGGATGAAAAAATTAAATACTTATCGTGTCATAAATGGAAGGATATATATCATGAGGAAAATCGTATACGCGCTCCTTACTGTTAGTCTTGTTCTTATTGGAACACTGACGCTCCAGGCGCAACCGGCTGCACCCCGGCAAAAGCAAGAACAGGCAACACGCGAAAAAATCGGAGCTAAACTGAACCTTACCGACGCGCAGAAAAAACAGCTCGATGAAATGCGAACCAGCATGAAGAGAAATGCCGTTCAACTTCGATGCAAGATTCAACTCGCAAGAATTGATCTTCGCGAACTTCTCAAAGCGGACGAGCCGAACGAAGCTGTAATCGAAAAGAAGCTGAACGAAATTGGACAACTGCAGACAGAACAAAAAATGTTGAGGATCAATCATTGGCTTAACGTGAAGAAGATGCTCACACCCGAACAACGCAAGATTATGAAAAGTGAGATTCGTGGAATGTGGCTCCATGGCGGTAATATAAGAGGTAATCATCGAGGGATGATCAGACAGCGTCGGGAGTTGAGGATGAATCACAGGGATGAGATGGGGAATCCTCAGGGTTCGTTAGATAATCGTGAGGATATGATCGGGAATCCTATGAGTATACTTGAAGATGATGAGTATACAATGGACAATCCCCCGGGTACCATAGAAAATAATGATGATCTATTGGGGGATCCAGAGGATCCAATGGAAAACGGATGGTGAAAATTCTGAAAAGTAATTTGTAAGCTGGTGCAAGTTTTGGGGAAGTGACCTTGTGTATGCGGGTCACTTTTTTTCGTTGCCGGAAGAGTATAAAAGCTCCTATCCGGATCGTTTCACCGTATGAATGTTATGGATAGATTTAGAATCATAATGCGATCCCTCATCATAGCGGATGTTTTTTAGCACTGCTGTGTCCTGGAAAATATTTTGCACGAGGGTCGATTGATACTTTTGCGCTGTTGACGGCAATTACACCCTCACCAAAACCTGTCGCAATCAACTTGAGTTTTCCGGCATACGTCGCTATATCTCCAGCAGCGAATATCCCGGGAATATTTGTTTCCATAGTACGATTGACCTTAATATCATTTCGCTCCATTTCAAGCCCCCAATCCTTCAACGGGCCGATATTTACGATAAAACCAAAGTTGGGGAGAATAAAATCGATATCCAGCGTTTCTTCCACTCCTGTTTTTGTATTGATGATCGTCGCTCTTTCGATATGCTCACCCCCGTATATATGCCGTATTTCGGAAAAAGTCTTTACAGCTACACGAGATGAATAAAGTTTTTTCACATTATCGTCGTGGGCACGAAATTGGTCTCGCCGGTGGATTAAAGTCATGGATTCCACTCTATCAATAAGATTCAATGCCCAATCAATAGCACTGTCTCCTCCTCCAACAATGAGGAGTTTTTTCCCCTCAAGAAGATGGATATCATGTATAAAGTAGAGGATTCCTTTACCCTCATAATGCGCTGCTTCGGGAAGCTCAAGCTTCTTCGGGGCAAAAGAGCCGACACCAGCTGTAATAAGTAGAGATCGAGTCCAATGATCGCTTTGCCGGTCCGTCGTTAGATGAAAAACGGAATTTCCCCCTTTATCGACCTTTCTGACGCTGATAACGTGCTCATTGAGACAGAGTGTCGGATGATACTGCATTGCCTGCTCGATAAGATTGGCAGCAAGATCACGTGCGAGGATTTTGGGGAAACCCGCCACATCATAAATATATTTTTCAGGATAAAGGGCTGTTAATTGGCCACCGAGTTCCAGGAACGTATCAATGAGTTTTATTTTCATCCCACGCAGGCCGGCATAATAGGCAGAAAAAAGTCCTACCGGGCCGGCACCAATGATCGTGATATCGAAGATTTCCATATGATCGACAGATGCGCGGATTCATCGTTTCATAAATCTCCCCCGGGAGGGCGAATGATGATTTCTTCCACGCTCACTTCCGGGGACTGATGATAGATCGTAAGGATCGTATCGGCAACGATTTGGGGCTGCAACATTTTATCCCTGTATTTCTCACGAACTTTCTGCGGCCATATTGCGGTATCTGTTGCACCCGGTATGATGTTGACTACTTTAATGCCTGCTCCCCGCACCTCCTCCCGGAGGACATCCATTGCAGTCGCTAGAGAAGCCTTTGAAGCAGCATAGGCAGCTGAATTGATAAAGAGCTTGCGGGCAGTAATCGAAATAATATTAAAGATATGTCCTTTTTTCTGCTCGATCATTGAAGGAAGTACTGCCTTAGTCGCTATAACCGCACCACGAAAATTTGTATTGAGAATCGCATCAAATTCCTCGATCGATGTATCGATGAATGATTTGAACGCGGATATACCTGCATTATTAACAAGAACGTCGATCGTTCCGATTTCCTCAACGATGTATGCATGCGCCGAATTTATCCCGGTGGCACTTGTCATATCACATGGAACCGCAACGGCACGGAAGCCTTTCAGTGTAAGTTCTTTTTGAAGTATGTCGAGATCTGTGTGGGAACGAGCGGTGAGAGCTACAATCGCACCATCCCGTGCAAAATTAATAGCGGTAGCACGTCCTATCCCCCGACTTGCCCCGGTAATCCATACAACGGGAGTACTCATTGCATTAAGGAATTCTTTATGAGATTGAGGAACTCTGCCCTCGTTTTATTGTCTTCGTGGAATTCTCCAAGCATTGCACTTGTCGTTGCAATGGAGTTTTGCTTTTCGACGCCCCTCATCATCATACACAAATGCCGGGCTTCAATCACCACTGCCACGCCGGCTGGCTTCAGGGCAGTGTACAGAGTCTCGGCGATCTGTTGCGTCATTCGCTCCTGTACCTGAAGCCGCCTGGCAAAGACTTCGACAATCCGGGGAAGCTTGCTCAGTCCGACAATTTTGCCCTTAGGGATATAGGCAATATGCACCTTCCCGAAAAACGGGAGAAGATGATGCTCACAGAGACTGAAAAAATCAATGTCTTTCACAATCACCATCTCATTATATTTTTCCCTGAATATCGCCTTGCTGAGTATTGCATTGATATCCTGGGAATACCCAGATGTAAGAAATTGATATGCTTTTGCCACGCGATGCGGTGTACGAAGGAGCCCTTCACGGCCAGGATCTTCGCCGATGTGCACAAGAAGCTGTTCGATGGCTTTTTCGAATCCCGCTTTCGAATGTTCGGTTGTCATGGGTTATGTACCCCGGTATTCTATGATATTATTTTCCGATTCCAGCAAACGGATACTGGTGAGTTTTCCTTTTTTGATTTTTGGTTCAAGTATTTTCCAGAAGGCGCGTGCGATATTTTCGGCTGATGGGATAATCCCATTGAGAAAACCGACATCGAGATTAAGGTTCTTATGATCGACCAGATCGATAATTTCCCGATCGATCAGAGTTTTCAAATCTTTGAGATCCATCACCATCCCTGTTTGAGGATCGGGTTCTCCAGCGATTGTAACTTCCATCGTGTAATTGTGTCCATGAAAATTCGGATTATTACACTGACCGAAAACACGGGCATTTTCTTCATCGCTGAATGCCGGATTATGAAGCCGGTGTCCGGCACAAAAAAAAGCACGTCGTGTGAGATAAATCATTATTCTACTCCAAAATCATCAATAATCGAGGTACGAACAGCCAGCGGTATCTCGGCGTCATATTTATACGTCGGGTGATTGATAACGACCGATGTAGGTTCATTAAAATTACTCATCTCGTGAATTTGCTGTGGAGTGAAGGGAAATCGAATATACTGCACCGCACTAATTCGGGAATCTGAGAATTGCGCTTCATCAAAGTACCCGGAGATCAGATGACGTCCGATCTTTAGAAATACGGAGTTCTTCTCAAGTCCCAGAAGCTTATCCAATTCAGGTTTTATCTTTTCTTTTTCCGTGATTTCTATAAACAATGAAGCACTAAGCTCATTGTCATTAGGTATGAGAGCGTTGTATGTTTCTATTTCTTGTTTAATGAACTCTTCATCGACGATTCGTTCAATGCGAAGCATTTCCTGAATTTGAAATTTCACTGTTTCTTTATTTTCAAACATCATGGTAACCTTTGGTCCCACGGCGACACGGCGGCGTTTTTTCAAATCGATGATTTTTTTTCTGATTTCAGGCCGTATTTTTTCGTACTCGAGAATATCCAGTATGTCTTTTCTGCTTATTTTCTGCATACTTTCCTACCCTTTGCCGGCTATCCCGTATGCGGCGCGAACCACCTGAATTGGATGTTTGAAAGAATGTCCGGTCCCCTGTTCGATCTGAAGTCCGGCAAGCGGGCAATCAGAGACGACCGTCGCCGGTTGAGCTTTTTCGATCCTCTCAAAAAGAGATCGGGCAACCTTCAATGAAAGCTCATAATATTCCTTTTTCAATCCCCACGTTCCATCCACTGCGGAACACTTTTGGATCAACTCGATCTCTGTCCCGGGGATTAACGACATCAATTCTTTCGACTTGAATCCGATATTTTGCGCTTTAAGATGACACGCAAGGTGGTAAGCAATCTTTCCCTGCGGGGCAGAAAATGCCGTATCGAGTTTCTTCTCTTTATGAAGTTTCATTAAATATTCACAAATGTCAAGCGTATTAGCCGAGATTCTCTTCGTTCCTTCGATTCTACCCAGATATGGATATTCTTGTTTCATCATATAGCTGCACGTAGGCCCCGGTACGACGATCGTATACCCCGCATCGACATACGATTGAAAGGACCGGGTATTAAAGTCGATCATTTCCTGTGCTGCAGCGATGTCACCCCCGTCGAGCGCAGGCATTCCACAGCAACGCTGCTCGGGTACGATGACATCGATTCTATTTCGTTCGAGAACCTCTACAGTGGCAATGCCAATATCCGGATTGTTGTAATTGACCGTGCATGTATAAAAAAGGGCTACTTTGCCGTTTGTGTAGTCCCTATCTTCTGAACGCCTATGTTTTCGATACCATTCAATAAAAGTCACCCCGTGATACTTGGGAAGATTCCTATGCTTATGAATACCGACAGTCGCATGCATCAACGAGCGTGTTATTTGGTTCTCGTTTGCCCAATTCATAATGCCGGGGAAAGTACTTCCGATTGCACCGATCAAGTCCGTTTTACCAAGGAATTTATCCTGAATATGTACACCTTTTTCTCGTGTACGAATTGCACGTGCCCGAAGCATAAGTCGGGGGAAATCAAGCTCATAGTGATGGGGTGGTGTGTAAGGGCATTTCGGATAACAAAGTTTGCATTCATAACAAAGATCAATCACTTCGTTCTTTACTTCGAGCGGAACTTTTGAAGCTTCTATATCCAATTCATCGATCTTTTTAAATAGCACTTCAAAAGAAGGACAAAGATTATAACAAAGCCGGCAACCGTTACAGATATCAAAAATTCTATCCAGCTCTTTTTGGAAAAGAGTATTATCCCAGAATTCTTCTTTCTGTGGATCGAAATTCATCGATACATTTTCTCCGAATAAATATAAAATAAAAGGGTTGGACTGGACAGTTCAACCATTAACTCACAAGCACAACCCTACCCTCTACACTAAAATTTTACAACTATCCCTTAAGACTCTCCAACGCTTTTGTGAACCGTCCTGCATGTGATTTCTCTGCCCGGGCGAGAGTCTCGAACCATTCGGAAATTTCATCGAACCCTTCGGCCCGCGCAGTTTTGGCAAATCCGGGATACATTTCAGTATATTCATATGTTTCACCCGCAATTGCTGATTTCAAATTCGCCTTTGCATCACCGACTGGTTCATTTGTCACAGGATCGCCGATTTCTTCCATAAACTCGAAATGCCCGAATGCATGTCCGGTCTCACCTTCTGCCGTATCCCTGAATACACCTGCGACATCAGGATACCCCTCGGTATCTGCTTTCCGTGCAAAATACAGGTATCGCCGGTTTGCTTGACTCTCTCCAGCGAATCCCTCCTTCAGATTCACCAGCGTCTTTGAATCCTTTAATGATGCCATAGACATTCCTTTCAGTAAAAATTATAATTTGTTCTGATATTTAATAATCATGATATCACTTCAAGTACTTTATCGATATGTCCATCGACTTTTACTTTTATAAAGATATGTATAATTACTCCGTTCTCATCGATAATAAAAGTAGTTCGTTCTATTCCCATATACTTCTTTCCGTACATGTTTTTTTCTTTCCATACACCATAGAGTTTTACAATTTTCTTCGATTCATCGCTCAGGAGTGGAAACGGAAGCGCATATTTTGTCTGGAATCTCTTATGCGATTGAACGCTATCGATGCTTATACCAACAATATTGGTTTTTTTCGATGTAACAAGTCTCATATTATCACGGAAGGAGCAGGCTTCTGTTGTACACCCCGGTGTATCATCTTTTGGGTAGAAATAAAGTACGAGCTTTTTCCCTTTGAAATCCTTCAGCGATACCTTTTTGCCTTCTTGATCGGGTAAGGTAAACGCGGGTGCTTTCTTCCCTACTGTCAGCATATCAGTGATCCTTATTTATTTCGGCATTAGATAGAGCCGAGTATATTGTTGATTTCGTTGTAATTTGGTTCTACGCCGGGATTTTCTGAAATCCAGACATATTTAATCACTCCCAGTGGATCAATAACAAATACTGCCCGCTTTGAAGCGGTGTATCCGGTTAGTCCAGCGAAATCTTTATAAACTCCGCCGTATTGTTCCGAGACAGCACGTGTATAATCGCTTAAGAGCGGGAATGGAAGGTTATTTTGTGCGGCAAAGGCCTTATTAGCGAATGGACTATCGACACTGATGCCGACAATCTGGGCATTGAGTGAACCCAAGTTTGTCATTGAATCGCGGAACGTGCAGAATTCTTTTTGACATACACCGGTGAAAGCTCCTGGATAGAAAGCCAGAACGAGTTTCTTTCCCTGGAATTCAGAGAGAGAACGAGGTTTTCGCTCCGTATCAATCAATGTGAATGATGATGCTTTATCCCCGATTTTGAGTGGCATTGTATACCTCGCTATAGATGATGTGTGATAGATATGGCATTGAGTCCATGAAGCGAGTATATAATCCAAACATATGGAAAAAAAACCTCCCTTTCAAGATAGTTTGCTCCTTGTCTTTTTGCCGTTTTCTTTTTATGGTCGCTGAACAGTCAGACGTTCGAGATTCTATCTTACAGACATAACAGATGCCAAAAAATTTACCCAATGTGAGAGAATGCTGCACTTATATTTTCGTTCAATATACTGATCTTTATTCCACCCTTTGACAGTCTCAAGATCAAGAATCGAATGCCATCGAGTACAGATAAAATGTTGGTGGTTTTCAAGCTGTGCATCATAATTCGTCCGAAAGTCTCCAATGTGAAGTTCGCGGACAATACCCTGAGCGCTTAAGAGCCGCAGATCCCCATTATCATAAATAACAGAATTAAATACGTGTGAAGTTCCTTTTGCAGGGTATGAATTTAAAAAAAGTCTAATATGGGAAATCCGAGCTGTTATATTACTTGTTTTTCGGAAGTGTAAGTAATATATTTATATATCCTTTTTCAATGGAGGGGTGCTAGAGTGGTCGATTAGGCCGGTCTCGAAAACCGGTGTACTCTTCTGAGTACCCAGGGTTCGAATCCCTGCCCCTCCGCCAAACTACGCCAAGGCTTCGTTTGGCAGGCCCTCTTTATCAGCCTGACTGACGAAGCTCCGGGAGGAGCGCAGTCAGTCGCCAAACTGCGCCAAGGCTTCGTTTGGCAGGCCCTCTTTATAGCCTGACTGACGAAGCTCCGGGAGGAGCGTAGTCAGTCGCCAAACTGCGCCAAGGCTTCGTTTGGCAGGCCCTCTTTATCAGCCTGACTGACGAAGCTCCGGGAGGAGCGCAGTCAGTCGCATGACTGCGTCCCATCCCGAAACAACGGGATGGAACTTCGTTACGCAGGCCTTGGTCGACGAAGTTCCGTGAAACGGAACGTAGTCGACCCCATTCATATGTAACCTCTTTTCGTTCTTATTATTAAAGCCCCCTCAAGAGATAGGACCAAGCTATGTTAATTTGGAAAGTATATATTCTGAGAAATATCAGAAAGGGATTTATTTATATAGGATCAACGAATAATTTGGATCGACGAGTCTTAGAACATAATAATGGTGTTGTTCAGTCGACCAAAGCATATCGACCTTTAGAAATATCAGCTTATGTTGCAGTGAAATCAGAATCAAAGGCGAGAGAATTGGAGAAATATTTAAAGACAGGATCTGGAAAAGCAATATTAAAAAAAAGAATTTTAACCGACGAAGTCCCGCGGTCTGTCCACCGAAGTTCGCTGTAGGCGAACGTAGGTGGAAACGGGACGTAGTCGGTCCCTGCCCCTCCGCCAAACTACGCCAAGGCTTCGTTTGGCAGGCCCTCTTTATCAGCCTGACTGACGAAGCTCCGGGAGGAGCGTAGTCAGTCGCCAAACTACGCTAAGGCTTCGTTTGGCAGGCCCTCTTTATCAGCCTGACTGACGAAGCTCCGAGAGGAGCGTAGTCAGTCGCTTGACTGCGTCCCACGAGAAACATATGGGACTTCGTCAAGCAGGTAAAAATCAATTATTGACTGACGAAGCTCCGGTAGAAGCGTGGTCAGTCGCCAAACTACGCCAAGGCTTCGTTTGGCAGGCCCTCTTTATCAGCCTGACTGACGAAGCTCCGGGGAGGAGCGCAGTCAGTCGCCAAATTACGTCCCGCGAATTGCACACGGGACTTCGTTCGGCTAGCCCAAATCGACTTCCATTTCGTTAAAATGGGACGGAAAAGTGTGAATGTATAAAATAAAGTCCGGATATCGATAGAGCAGATATCCGTTCGAAATTGTGCCGTATGCTGCAATGAGAACGGGTATGAAATATAGAGAAGAAGAAAGGCGGTAGCAGTTTATTTTTTCTTAATACCCGGTAAGATTTTCATAAGATTGGAAATATGTGATCTCCCGTTTAGATTCAAGTATGGATTTGGTTCATAAGCGGTAGAGCCGAGAAAAATTACTGCGGCACTTTCATCTTCGGTATACGCAAGATCGCCGGATAAAGGCAATAATATCTTTTTAATTTTCAATTGTTCGAATTCTTTTGAGTTGAATTCAATTTCATTGTCGAATTCGATTTCCAGTGCTTCATCGTTCTTTCTTAATTCATCTATTCTCTCTTCATCAACGACAAGACGTGCCATGTCGTTGATTCCTTCAATCAAATTCTTTAATTCATCAAATACTTTTTTTGAATTATCCTTATTAAGTTCGACAATTCCAGATTGTCCGTTGTTGAAATATTTTATTTTCATTCTATGCGCATCCTCTACGCATGTTGTAGAACAGAAAAAAAGTAGTAATAGAATGGCCGATGATTTCATTATTAACGTAGAGGATGGGCTTTTAGAAGCCCATCCTCAAGTCTTTGTTATTGTACTGTAATATCGTCAAGTAAGATTGCGGTATCATAAATACTATCACCAACATCTCCGGCGGCCAGTATGAGGGTAATGCGTTTTCCTTTAAACGCACTCACATTGAATATATCGGTCTGCCAACCGGTCATATATACATCACCTTTATCGAAGACAATTCCGGGGGAAACATAAACAAGGTCGCCCGGTTGTGGTACTTCGTCGGGCTGCTTGTTAAATTTTTGTGCACCGAAATCAGAAGCGATATCGTCAATGTTTTTCCTTAGTAATTCCGTTTCCGTTCCATCGGCTTCTTTGATTGTTATCGTGTAATAATCCATATAAGAAGAATTGATATATTCCAGGAACTCTTCCGACAAGAAATTCCATTTTACCGTCAATGAAGATTGATTTTGTCGGATGGTGAACGTTTGAAAGATTTTTCCGGTAGTGGTCGTATAACCGAGACCCGTAGAAATAATTCCCATATATTTTCCGCCTGTAGGACTTTGACTGCCGAGTTTGCTGATGACCCTTCCGTCCCCCGATTTTGTCCAGCCTTGCAGTTTTCCGAATTCAAAATCTCCATTGATCAGATCATCCGGATAGCGGATATCGTTTTCACCTTTAATCTGGAAGGTTGCATGATGCGAACCGGGGTCGCTGCCGGCCATGAATGATTCGCCGGTAGTCTTCATATCTTTAGCCAGTCTTTTCACAAGTGTATCTGCATTTGTAACACAGAAACCGCTGCTTACAATTTTATCATATCCGTAATATGTCTTTGCCCCTTTGCCGATGAAAGCATTCTGCAAGTCGGCGCTTTTTGTACTTTCGCATGAATTGTTCAAGATAACGCTGTTCGGGAAAGTACCAGCAATATCGGAAATAAATGCTGCCTTCACACCGTAAACATTAGCTCTCGTTTTTACGCCGCCGTTATTAGCAATGACAAGATTCAGAGAAATTTTAAGTTTATTAGCTTTTAAAAGAGCCTTATAGGAATCCTTATAAGCTGTTGCGTTTGTATCGACAATTTCTCCGGTTAAAAATGAATTGCCTCCGGAACCGTGCGTTGCCAATATGACCAACCCGTAGTTCGTCAAGTTATTCAAAACTGCAACAGTGGCATTCTGATTACTGTAGTAATCGATCTCAAATCCAGAACTGGAATCTTGTAAAATACTTTTTACACCCGGACCTTCATTGTTTGGTGCAAATGCCGCTTCGAAAGGAGCGTAAATCAAAACGTTCCTATTTCCGATTAATTTTGGATCCGGTTCGCTTGTGTAGTTGGATACTTTCCTTATCATATTACTTGGGGTTATTGTAGTACCAACGGTCTGTTTGCTCAGAGGTATGCTCTTCTTTGATCTTCTCTCATCACTACCGACAACTGAACCGCCGCGCGTTACACCGCCGCTGGCATCTTCAACCGATACAATTATTTCTCCGTTCAATCCGTTTTTGTATTGAATATCTATGCTTGTGGATCCACTCAGGGTTGCAGATTGAACTTCGGCTTTTGAGTTCAGCCATGTTGTCAATTGACTCATAGCATTATCGAGATTCTGAACGTTTCCGGCAAGGTATTGATTCAATTGTGTTGCTGCATTTGATTGAGTATTCAGTACGTCGTTTAATTCTCCGGAAGTCAATTGCGTATAAACTTGAATCGACGCGGTTTCCGATTGTTTATCGACTATTTGATCCCCACTCTTGATTTTTGCCTGAGCAGCAAGGGTTATTGTTCCAGCTTGTGATTCATTAATAGTAACTTTACCGCTGTATATGTTGTCGCCCATTATTTCGTCGGCATTATAAAGATTGCCGTTATCAGCCAATTCTCCGATAGTGCCGGTTGAATTTCCGTTGGCATCCAGCTTTACAACCTGGACAAGCGAATCTGAAAGCTGAATTCCTGCCGGAACATTGAGGCGGATAATAAGAGTCGTGTAGGTATTTACAATAACTCCGGTAGGACTGATTGTTAGGGTCCCAAGAGTGACGGTTTGATCATTGGGCCCTGTTGAACTTTCACTTTTTTTGCAGCTCTGGAAAAGAATTATAAAAGCAAAAAGAATTATGAATATTCCTATCACTTTACCGATTCTCATTGCACCCTCCTGTAAGATATAGTAATTCAATAATGATTCATGATATCGTTCAGTTTATTTATCTAAAAAATATTTGTAAGATTTTTTCAATTCTCCAGGAAAACGAAAACATATTATTTTTGTTTACGAGCCAGGACAGCTTGCACGCGTGCTATTAAATCGTTCGGACTGAACGGTTTTATAATGTAATCCTCGGCTCCTCGTGCCATTCCCTCGTCAATTTCGTGTTGAAAACCTTTTGCAGTGAGCATGATGATGGGTATGTTTTTTGTATCTTCATCTTTCCTGAGAATATCGAAAACTTCGTATCCATTCAGGTATGGCATCATCACATCCAGAAGGATGAGATCGGGATGTAGTGTCTGTGTAAGCTCAAGCGCTTTCTTTCCGTCGTCGGCAGGTATGACCGTATATCCTGCATCTCTCAACTTGAATTTGATGAGAGTCATGATATGAACTTCATCTTCTGCAATAAGAATTGTAGTTGCCATATAATATATTATCGGAGAAGATTCTCAATAACTTTAATGAGTTTATTTGTTGTATCCCGTACTCCTTCCCAGTATTCGGCCCTTGCCTCTTCTTCTAATTGTATGCCAAGTTTTGATATTTCTGGAAAACCGAACATTGCGCCGCTTCCTTTAAGGGTATGGCCAAAAACTGTAATATTATTGGCCTCACGGCCTTTTATTTTTGAATCGAGAGAATTTAATTGATTCAACATATCACGAAGAAAATCCTTAGTGAGCTGTCGAAGAAACTCATCTTCATTGACGGTATCAGTCATAGTAAATCACGATGGTCCAAGCAGCGATTCAATTTTATTGCGAATCATTTCTTCTGTAACAGGTTTTGTGATAAAATCATCCGCTCCAACATTTATTGCGCGCGACCGAAACTCGTCGCCACTCAATGTAGTTACCATTATTATTTTGGCAGTATTGGGCCCAGAGAGCTTCCGGAAACGTTCGATAAATTCAAATCCATCCATTTCAGGCATCATTGCATCGACCAGTACTACATCCGGTTGTTCGGTTGTAACCTGCTGGAGCCCCTCCCACCCATTTGTAGCAACAACAGCATCATATCCAGCTTTTTGAACATAAAATTTTAGTAGTTGGACAATCTGTGGTATATCGTCGATGATCAGTACTTTGCGCTTGGGCATAAACTATTATTGTATTATCGAAATGATACTACGAAAAAGTGCAAGAAAAAGCAAGGAATTGCTTTTCCTGATGAGAGTTAGTATATTTATAAAAATTATTCACTGAAAAACAGCTTTTTCAAAGGATTAATGAAATTTCTCAACGGCTCTATCAACATAATCATGGAAAAACACCATTCACTAGTCGCGGAATCCCCTGGGTTTTAATACATCAGGAAGAATTTACAACGATATCTGAAGCACGTAAAAGAGAAAGGTACTTGAAGAGTGGTGCGGGTCGCTTCTGGCTTGATAAAATCTTAAAGAAAAGATAGCGAGTATTAAACGGAGAGATGCAGGAGTGTCCCGTCCCGTTGACATCGGGACGGGATGGCACGCCTGGAGAGCGTGTGAGTTAATAAATTGAGTGGATATTTCGAGAAAAATTGGAAGGGTGCGAGAGCGGTCGAATCGGCTCGCCTGGAAAGCGAGTTGGCGTCACAAGCGTCACGTGGGTTCAAATCCCACCCCTTCCGCGATAGCGGATGAATATTAACCGTGGGTTCTCAGCCACGCATTATAAATCGGTGAGGCTGATCCGCCTCCATCGCTCAATCCAATGCGGCGGAGAATCCCACTCTCTCCGCTATGAAAAAGATTTTCATTGTTCCTTTTCTTACTGATCTTTTTAAAAACGAAGGTAATAGATGGTCTGGAATATCATGAGATTATCACCGTATCATAGACATATCATGTCATTCAGATTTCTTATATTTATTTGGATGCTCTTGTTTGGACTTCATTCTTCACTGTTTGCTGAAAAACCGATTGTCTATATCCTACGAATCGACGGAGCGATCAATCCTGCCGCGGCCGACTATATTCACTCAGCAATCGAAAATGCTTCAAAATCCGGCGCAGAAGCAATTCTGATCCAACTGAATACACCCGGTGGGTTGTTGAAATCAACCCGCGTAATTGTTACAGATATTCTCACTTCTTCGATTCCGATTATTGTATATGTCGCGCCAAGCGGTTCTCAGGCTGCTTCCGCCGGTGTTTTTGTCACACTTGCAGCACATGTTGCTGTCATGGCTCCGGGAACAAATATTGGTGCCGCCCATCCGGTCGGTGGTCAAGGAGAACAACCGGATTCAATTATGATGGGAAAAGTTACAAACGACGCTGCTGCGTTTATACGCACTATCGCTGAAAAACGGCATCGTAATATCGCCTGGGCCGAGGATGCTGTTCGAAAAAGTCTGTCAATTACAGAAACCGAGGCATTTCAGAAAAACATCATCGACCTGATAGCCCGCGATCGAAAATCATTGCTGGACTCGATCAACGGCCGTAAGATCGATGTGAACGGCCATGAACATGTTCTCCAAACAGCAGGAGCAGTCGAAATTATACATGAGATGAATTGGAGGCAGAAATTTCTGGATCTCCTCTCGAATCCAAACTTTGCATACATATTTTTGATGCTGGGATTCTACGGACTCTTATTTGAACTCTACAACCCCGGATCGATCTTTCCAGGAATCGTAGGTGTGATTAGTCTGATCTTGGCCTTTTATTCACTTCATACATTACCTGTAAATTACGCCGGACTCGGACTTATAGTGTTTTCCATCATTCTATTTATAGCTGAAATTAAAATTGTAAGCCACGGCCTTCTGGCAATTGGAGGAATAATATCGCTTATTCTTGGATCGCTAATGCTTATTGAAACGGAGCCTGGTATGGAGTTTCTTTCGATCTCATGGCAAGTTCTTATTCCGACTATCATCTTTACAGTTCTCTTTTTCCTGTTTATCATTGGTTTGGGCTTGAGAGCTCAACTTCGTAAACCGACAACGGGAGCAGAGGGCCTTATCGGCGAAATCGGTACAGTCATGACACGCCTCGACCCTGACGGCAGGATACAAATTCATGGTGAACTCTGGTTTGCTCGAACTGATTCTCCGCCTATTGGTGAAGGGGCTCAAGTAAAGGTCACGGTCGTAAAAGATCTTGTATTAACGGTTGTTCCACAGCAACACTAATCTTTCTGAAAGGAGTTATTCATGGAAGGTACAGTATTCGGAATGTTCGTTGTTGCCTTTTTCGTTCTGATCATTATCGCCAATGCGATCAAAATATTACGAGAGTACGAACGGGCAGTTATTTTTCGACTCGGTCGTCTCATTGCTGCAAAAGGCCCCGGCTTAATTTTACTCTGGCCGGGAATTGATCGGATGGTTAAGGTCAGCCTCCGCACGGTAGTCATGGATGTTCCACCCCAGGACGTCATCACGCGGGATAATGTCACGTTGAAAGTAAGTGCAGTGGTCTATTTCCGAGTGATTGATCCTGTCAAGGCAATCGTAGAAGTAGAAAATTTCCTTTTTGCGACATCACAGATTTCTCAGACGACACTACGGAGTATCCTCGGTCAAATGCAGCTCGACGATCTTCTTTCAGAGCGTGAGAAGATCAATCGGGAATTACAGGTTATCATCGACCGGTCAACGGAACCGTGGGGCATCAAGGTCTCGAATGTCGAATTGAAGCATATCGATCTTCCGCAGGAGATGCAGCGTGCGATGGCCCGTCAGGCCGAAGCCGAGCGTGAACGACGCGCAAAGGTTATTAACGCCGAAGGAGAATTGCAGGCCTCTGAAAAACTCTCTCAGGCTGCTAAGGTCATTGGTGAATACCCGACGGCGATTCAATTGCGATATCTGCAGACGCTCGTTGAGGTGGCATCTGAAAATAATTCGACGACCATTTTCCCTATCCCGATCGATTTATTGACCCCGTTTATAGCTAAAGAAAAGGACAATAAGAAATAACGTTAAACGCCCCGGTGATTCTCCCGGGGCGTGTTGTATATAGCTCTTATCGTCAACTTGACGACCGTGACGTATGGATCCACTCCTCTATGGACATAACACTGATGAAAGAATCGTTGCTGTCCATCCGGCAGGCGATTCAAAGATGAACGTCTATTATCGCCAGGCCGATCAGGTGAGGTGTGAAACAGTCGATTTCTATCCTTTCTTCTATCTTGCCGACGGACATTACATTGATGGATTCGAGGCAAAGCATTGGTTGAAGGAACTCTCCGGCTCGAATTATTACAGGCACCTCGTCGCCTGCATGAAATGGTCGGATACCTGGGAAGCCATGCGTTGTGTACTCCGGAATGCCGCACGGGAGCTACAAGCCCCATTGAAAACCTATACCGATACCGACCTCATTCATTTCATTGCCGATCCCACGACACAATTTCTTATGCAAAGCGGACGAACTCTCTTCAAAGGGATGGAATTTACAGATCTTCGACGAATGCAAATCGATATCGAAACATATTCTCTGGCAGGATTCAGCAATGCCGCTCGTGAGGAAGACCGTATTATCCTTATTGCATTAGCAGATTCTACGGGATGGGAATATCTGATAAACGGACAACAGCTTTCCGAAGAGAAAATGCTGAACGAGCTGATCACGATCATCCGGGATCGAGATCCCGATATCATCGAAGGACATAACATATTTGGCTTTGATCTCACCTATATTCTCCGGCGATGCGATCTGCATCATATTGAATTCGGAATCGGGCGCGACGAAAGCGCGCCCCGTTCGTTCTCTCCCCGCAGAACCCACACTGAACGCGAAAGCGAGCCGTCGGGCTATGAAATTCACGGCAGGCATATTATCGATACCATGCATCTTATCCAGTCGTACGATGCATCAAAAAGAGTAATGGAAAGCTACAGTCTGAAATATGCCGCACAATTCTTTGGCTTCGCTTCATCAGATCGCATCTATCTTCGTGGGAACCGCATTTCTTGGTATTGGGATCACGATCCTGAAATCGTCATGAAATATGCCCAAGACGATATCCGTGAAACCCGCAAATTAAGTGAACATCTTTCACAGACGACATTCTATCTTACACAAATGCTGCCGGCAAATTATGGTCTGGTTTCACGACTCGGATCAGCGGCAAAAATCGAAATGCTATTGCTCCGTGAATACCTTCGTCAACGACATTCAATTCCACTCCGCCGAGAAGGTTCACAGACGACAGGAGGATATACGGATATCCTGGTGACCGGCGTTGTAGGACCTATAGTTTATGCCGATGTGGAATCATTGTATCCTTCGATCATGACGACAATGAACATTGCGCCTTCATCCGATGCTTTGGGCGTATTCTCCAGGATACTCAGTGAGCTCACCGCTCGACGTTTGGAAGTAAAACGTTTGATGAAGGAATGCGATGATCCTCAGCACCGATCAATGCTCGATGCAATGCAATCATCGCTGAAAATTCTCATTAATTCATTCTACGGATATTTGGGATACAGCAGAGGATTATTTAACGATTTTGCCCAGGCCGATAAAGTAACAACAACGGGTCGGGAAATTCTTCGCTCTGCGATAGCTGCAATCCGTACAAAAGCCGGACGTGTCATAGAAGTTGACACCGATGGCATTTATTTTGTACCTCCATATGGCATGAAGGGAGAAGAATCCGAACGTGTTTTTGTAGCTGAAATTTCTGAAGCGCTCCCAGAAGGTATTAACCTTTTATTTGAAGGACGTTATAAGAAAATGCTCAGCTATAAAAAGAAAAATTATGCCCTTTTACGGTATGATAATAAAGTGGATATTAGCGGTTCGTCGCTCATTTCACGCGGCATGGAACGTTTTGCACGCAACTATGTGAGTCAGGCAATTGACTGTCTTCTTCAAAATAAAATCGGGGCGCTGCATAAGCTTTATACTACACTCAGGCACGATATCATTGAGCATAGGTTGGATATTCACGATTTCGCCCGAACGGAACAGCTCAAAGATTCTCTTGAAGAATACAAAAGCAATATAGAAACCGGAAAACGTAATCGTCATGCGGCGTATGAACTTGCACTCGCAGCCGAAGGAAAATATCGGAAGGGAGATCGGATCTCATATTACATTATTGGTACCGACCCCGATCCGCGTGGTTTTGAACAGTGCAAGCTTGCCGAAGAATGGATTCCAAGCAGTCCGGACGAAAATGTGGCATACTATCTGAAACGTCTTGATGAGCTTTCGGAAAAGTTTGAGGTCTTTTTCACACCAGCTGATTACCAGGCGATCTTTACTGCGGAGGATCTATTCGGATTTTCACCCGACACGATTGTAGTAATGACGCGGGATGTTACAAGCGCACTTGATGAGCGTGAGAGTCCTGATCCGCAGATCTGGCTTGCGGAAGAATAAGAGAAAGTGCTTACGTTGATAAAAATTCTTGAAGCGTCACAAAGAATTTTGTCAATGGAAATCCTACGACGTTGTAAAAACATCCCGTGATTGATTCAACAAATACAGCTCCGTAATCATCCTGAATACCATATGCCCCGGCTTTGTCCATAGGTGAACCCGAAGCGACATAAGAAGCAATCTCCTCATCGTGAAGGTGCCGGAATCGAACGAGTGTTTTTTCATAGGAGCTGACTTCCTGCATGCTCGGAGTATCAAGGAGCGTGAATCCTGTGTAGACTTCATGTTCCCGGCCGCTCAAGCTATGTAACATCGTGATGGCTTCAGTGGGAGTTATGGGTTTTCCAAGAATTTTTCCGTCCAGTACAACAACGGTATCAGCACCGATAATGATTGCATTCTGAACACTCTGGGCTATTTCGTACGCTTTCGCCCGTGATAGCGTAAGGACAATTTCATGCGGTCGACGATCATTGACATGATCCTCGGAGATATGACTGGGGATGATATCAAATGTGAGTCCGATCTGACGAAGGAGAGAAGCCCGTCGCGGAGATTGTGATGCAAGAACTAATCGTTTTGGGATATTCATAACATGATGGATAATAAAAAAGCGACATTTAAAGTGTCGCTCCTTTTATCGATAAAAATAAATTTAACCTCGTTTCATCGGAACATAGCTTTGATACTTCCCCATGTTCGTTTGACACTGGAGAGAGAGCTATTCCCGGGCGATGCCGAGCCTGCAAAGTACTGTACTCCCTGACTTCCGTCTTTTCCAATAATCACCAATCGATATTGATATCTTGCCGTACTTGTTTTCTGTGCCGATTGATCCTGATATCGATAAGTTGTTCCGGGGCCCTGTGGAGAAATTTTATTCTGAAGAATCGAGTTATACTGCTGGTAATTTGCAATGGATCGTTCGATATCGAAAGCAGAAAGGTTATCTTCCTGGGATGTAGTCCATTCAAGTGTGATGAAGCCGTTTTCCGTATCCAATTTCATGTTCTGGATAATAACTCCGGCCATCACAATAGAAATAGCACCGACAAAAAATACCAAAATGAGGAGAGAAGTTCGTTTCATGGAGATTATAATCCTTCGTAATTGAAAATATACACTTCGAGAATGAGAAAGTCAAGTCTTTCATGAACTCATGAAGGATCAGCCGCTTTTGGCACAAAAAATCCCGAAAAGAAGCGGAATTTGTGTGTGCGGAAGGCGGGACTTGAACCCGCACGCCTTTTGGGCGCCACCCCCTCAAGATGGTGTGTCTGCCAGTTCCACCACTTCCGCAAAAAGTGATCGCGGATGGACTCGAACCATCGACCCTCTGCTTAAAAGGCAGATGCTCTACCTGCTGAGCTACGCGATCATATATTCGCTATTATTCTGTGGATATCTCTTCACCGGCTCAGCACCCGGCCCTGCAAAACAAAAATTTTAATCAAACCGGGCCAGGAATAGTCATCATCGGGTGATTCCACGATCAATTACACAGTGAAATTACTAAAAATTACCACTATTTGCAAGTGCTTTTTATTGCCATTTAAGGTTGGGGTGGTTCTTGCTGCGCAGGAATTTCCTTTTTTCTGTAAAAAATGGCTATCGGGATAATGATACAGTACCCGATTACCAGCAAAATTGGCGCTACAACAAGCGGTATCGCAGAAAATACCGGCATCTGAGCCAGCGCGATGTTTCCAATTAGTAGAAGCAGAACACCCGCCACAAGTAGTAAATAGTTCGTTTTTGTAAAGGCTAAGGGAAGTTCTTTACGGCTTTTTTTCTTTTGAAATTTCGATCGTTGTTTGATTTCCATTGTCATGCTTCTCCTTCTTCTTACAAAAAAAAGCCCAGCGGTTGGGGGGAACGCCGGGCTCGACCCTTTTTTCTGCAACAGTCAGGGGAGAAGCTGTTGCAAGGTCACAGCTATTTTAAGAAAAAAGATTCCTTTTGTCAAGGAAAAAAATAAAAAAATATTAATAAATATGACAGAAGAAAAATTATTGCGAATTTCCCCAATCTATAAGACCATCTATCAGTTTGATGATTTTGTTGGCTTTTGCCGCTAATTCAGCATTATGGGTGACTATCACAAGCGTGATGCCATGTTGGGTATTCAGATCATGAAGCAACGTGTGCAGTTGAGCAGCATTTTTTGAGTCGAGATTTCCCGATGGTTCGTCTGCAAGAATTATTGACGGCTGATTGATCAGCGATCGGGCTACTGCAACTCGTTGTTGTTCTCCGCCTGAAAGTTCAGATGGATGATGATCACTCCTGTGCGCAAGTCCCACTTCATCCAGAAGCTCGCGCGCTCGTTGAAGCGCTTTTGTCAACCGTTCACCATGGATGAATGCAGGCATCGCGACGTTTTCTGCTGCTGTGAATTCAGGAAGAAGGTGGTGAAATTGAAAAACAAAACCGACTTTTTTATTACGAAATTCTGCCAGCGCTGTATCAGTCATCGTGGCAATATTGACTCCTCCATATGTTACACTTCCTTCCGTCGGTCTATCCAATCCACCAAGGATATGCAGAAGAGTACTTTTCCCCGCACCCGAAGGTCCGATAATTGCAATCATCTCTCCTTTCAGAATACTGAGAGAAATTCCTTTCAGGACATAAACACCATGTTCATTCCCTCCCGTCCTGTACACCTTGTGGATATTTTCTGCGCGTAAGATCGTCATAAGATTATTCCCATTGTACAGCTTCTGCCGGCAGAAGTACCGCTGCACGACGTGCCGGATACCATGCTGCAATAGTTGAGAGCAATATTGCCGTCAACCCGACAAGAATAAAATCAGCAATATGAACTTCAACGGGTATCGCTGGAATGATATAGACTGTCGGGTCCAGTGGAAAGAGGTGATACTTCTGTTGAAGAATACACATAATGTATCCTATACCACTCCCTGCGAGAGTTCCGATAATACCAACATATGCTCCCTCGAAGAGAAATATCGCCGCAATGTTTCGATGACTCGCACCCATACTCCTGAGAATTCCTATATCGCGGGTTTTTTCTATAACAGACATCGTTAACGAACCCAGCAGGTTAAACGTAGCGACTGCGATGATTAAACAAAGTATGATATATGCAGCCCAACGCTCGACATTCATCATTGTATAGAGATCTTTATGCAGATCGTACCATGTGCTGACCGAAGTCTGTGGAAATTGTCCCTCGATTCTACGCTTCATAATTTCGGTATTCTCGAATATGTTCAATCTGACTTCAATCCCGTGAATATCATTTCCCATATCGAAGAGCTGTTGTGCTGCTTTAAGTGAGATAAATCCGTATAAGCCGTCATAGTCTTTATTATTTGATTCGAATATTCCGGAGACTACATACTTCCTGACGTCTGGTTGTACCATTTGTGTGAGGGTTGCCTGGATACCGCCCGGACTGACAACTGCAATCGTATCTCCCACCATCGCATTCAACCGATCGGCAAGTGCCATTCCAATGATAATACCATTATCTTCATTCTCACCAAATCCATATTTTCCCAGAACAATTCTTTCTTTGACACCTGAAACAGATCCGAATAAAGATGGGACAATGCCTTTCAGGAATATCACATGGTTGTGATCTCGTGATACGATCATTGCCTTCCCATACACAAACGGTGAGGCACCCTTTATTTCCGGATTATCCGAGAGATATGTCGTTATCTGAGAGGCTAACTTAAAAACCCCTCCTTGTCGTGACTCGATACGAAGGTGGGGATCGAAACCGATGAGAATCGACGATACTAATCCGTTAAATCCATTAAACACTGAAAGCACGATGATAAGTGCGGCAACGCCGACGGTAATTCCAATGATCGAAATCGATGTAATGACCGTAATAAACCCTGCGTGCTTTTTTGAGCCGAGATATCTCCGCGCTATGAATGAAGAAATTTGCATTGCTCACACAAAACGAATTGCCTGAATGGGATTGACACGCGCCGCCAGTCGGGCCGGAATCAGTGTCGCGAAAAAACATAATACTATGCTCAAACAGGAGACTATGATAAAATATTCCGGACGAAGCAATATAGGGACTGCTGTCATAAAATAAACATTCTCGGGGATTGCAAATGGATGATACTGAAGCTGGATCCAGCATAGTATAAATGCGAGAATATCTCCCAGGAGTGTGCCGATCAGACCGACGAACAGCCCTTCATATAAAAATATTTTCCAGACACCGGATCGTCTCGAACCCAAGGTCCGCAATACACCTATCGATCGGGTTTTTTCAAGCACTACCATCAGTAGTGTTCCAATGATATTTACAACGGCAACAATGATAATCAACCCGAGGATGATCGGTGTCGGTTTTTTCTGAAGTTCCACCCATGTAAAAAGATTTCGATATAGTTGAAATACCGATTGCGGATAATACGGATAACCCAGCTGACCCTGTAATCGTGTAAGAACTTCCTCTGTTTTCTGGACGTCATGAAGCATGATATCTATCCCCGTGGCAAGTCCTTTGAGTTCAAAAAGACTCTGCGCTTGACTGATATCGGTATAGATATAGATATCGTCAAACTCGGCCATTCCAGTTTCATATATTCCAGTCACACGGAATTGCTTCACACGTGATTCTCCTGCAGATTGAACTTTACCCGTCAATCCGAAAACTACAACCTTATCACCTATACTAATACTGAGTTTTCGTGCCAATTTTCTACCGACGATGAGCGACGCTATCCCGTCTCTTGTAGAAAATGAATATATACCCTGAACGATGTGACGCCGGATCATAGGGAGTTCAGAGAGAGTGTCTATTCCTTTCAGGAATGCACCATCGACTCCGTTCCGGCTTCGGATCATTACTTCCCGTGCTACGTACACTGTGGCTGATGCGATCTCAGGATTTTCGGCGACAATTCTCACTTTCGTCTCTTCTGCGTTCCTAAGGGGCTGATTTTGAAATCCTGAAAGTTGAATATGAGCAGTGAAGCCGATTACTTTTTCCCTGATCTCCTTTTCAAATCCACCGAGAATAGAGAGTGTTATAATCAGTGCAGCGACACCTATCGTAATTCCAATAATCGAGATGATGCTGAGAAAAGAAATAACCCCGCCCCGATGGCGTGTACGGAGATATCGTCGTGCTATGAAGTAAGAATAATTCATTACCCACTATGCCGATGGAAATGCAAGGAGATATCCCTTGATAAAGGCGTCAAGGTCGCCATCCATTACCGCCTGTACATTTGAGGTCTCGATATTCGTTCGATGATCTTTTATAAGATTATAGGGGTGAAACACATAAGACCGTATCTGGCTACCCCATTCGATTTTTTTCTTTGTGCCCTCAATCGCGGCCAGTCGTGTTTGCTCCTCTTCTTTCCTGATCTGATACAGGCGCGATTTCAACATTTTCATTGCCCGTTCCCTGTTTTGAAATTGTGAACGCTCCTGCTGGCAGGCGACGATAATACCGGTGGGAACATGCTTGATCCGGACAGCAGTTTCCACCTTATTGACATTCTGCCCGCCTTTTCCACCTGATCGATAGGTATCAAACTCGATATCGGCCGGATTAATCTCGATTTCGACATCGTCTTCAACTTCAGGATAAACAAACACGGAAGCGAACGATGTATGACGTCGTGCATTTGCGTCGAATGGTGAAATGCGGACAAGACGGTGGACGCCGACTTCGGCTTTCATGTATCCGTAGGCGAATTCCCCCGTTACTTCGATAGTTGCACTCTTAATTCCCGCACCTTCACCCTCCTGCTGATCAACCAGTGCTGTGATGAACCCATGTTGATCGCACCAGCGAAGATACATTCGCAAAAGCATTTCAGCCCAGTCCTGTGCTTCAGTACCGCCTGCACCCGCATGAATCTGTAAGATTGCATTTCGCTGGTCGTCTTCACCGCTGAGCATATTTTTAAATTCCAGATCTGCTATCCCCTGCTCCAACGCTTTGATATCTTTTGCTGCTTCAGCGGCAAAGGCCTCATCCTTCGATTCCTCTGCGAGGTCGATCATTGCATTTATCTCTTCCCTCTGAGAACGAAGTTTTTGCCATGCATCGACCCACAATTTTCTCTTACTGATCTCCTGCATGATTTTCTGGGCCTTGATATTGTCGTTCCAGAAATCGCTTGCGTGGGTTTTTTCCTGAAATTCCTCTATTTCCTTTTCTTTTCGATCAAGGTCAAAGATAACCCCGGAGGGAAGTAATTCGCTCGGTAAGTGTGCGTAGTTGTTCAGTTATTTCTTCGAACATTGTTTTTCCTATTTTATACGAATGTGCAGTTCTTCCAATTGTTTCGGATCCACTTCCGACGGGCACTCATCCATGAGCGACATTCCGCTGCTCGTCTTGGGGAATGCAATGACATCACGGATGGACTTCTGTCCTGCCAGGATCATTGCTATCCTGTCAAAACCTAATGCTATGCCCCCATGAGGCGGGGCGCCGTATTTAAATGCATCGAGTATAAATCCGAATTTTCGATATGCTTCTTCTTCATTAATTCCAAGAAGGGAGAACATTTTCGATTGTAATTCACGGCTGAAAATTCGGATACTTCCGCCGGCGATTTCGTTGCCATTTAGAACCAAATCGTAGGCTCGAGCCCGTGCTTTTCCGGGATCATTATCCAGCAGCGGTTCATCTTCAGATTTGGGCGACGTGAAGGGATGATGTACCGCAACATACCGTTTCTCTTCTTCACTGAATTCCAGAAGCGGAAAATCTGTCACCCAGAGGAATTTGAAATCTTGTTTTTCATTGTTCAGAAGATCCAGCCGTTGAGCCATCTCGAGTCTGAGACTGCCAAGTATTGAATAAGCCTTATGCCATGAATCAGAAACAAGAAAGAATAAATCACCGCTCTTTGCCTTCATCGCCTGTGCTATGGCCAGGAGAGCATTGCTTCCGACAAATTTCTCAATTGGACATTCAACGCCGGTATCGGAGACTCTTGCATAGATTAATCCACCCGCTCCGAGTTTCTTTGTAAAATCGACAATATTATCGAGTTGATTTCGGGTATAGGATGCACCCCCGGGTAATACAAATCCCGCAACAACTCCGCCTCTGGCGATGTTACCGGAAAATACTCTAAAGGAAGTTGAAGCGACGATTTTTGTGACATCGGTTAACTCGAGTCCAAAACGCAAATCTGGTTTATCGCTCCCGTATTTTTCCATTGCCTCTTTGTACGTCAGTCGTATGAACGGAGTTTGAATGTCAATACTCTTAATCTCTTTCATGAACCGGACGATAAGTCCTTCTGTCATGCCATAAATGTCTTCTTCATCAATAAACGACATCTCAACATCGATCTGAGTGAATTCCGGTTGCCGATCGGCACGCAGGTCTTCGTCCCTGAAGCATTTCACGATCTGAAAATATTTATCGAATCCGGCAACCATAAGAATTTGTTTATAGGTCTGGGGTGACTGTGGGAGTGCATAAAACTTCCCTCGGTGAATACGACTCGGTACAAGGTAGTCCCGCGCTCCTTCGGGTGTACTCTTCATGAGTACGGGAGTTTCGACTTCGACAAATTTATTTTCATCAAAATATTTACGCGCTATCTGATACATTGCGTGGCGCATAAGAATATTCCGTTGAAGCGGTTCTCGGCGAAGATCGAGATACCGGAATTTCAAACGCAGTTCCTCACTAGCTTCCACACGCTCTTCGATCGGGAACGGCGGCGTCTCGGCTTTGTTCAGTATCGTCAAAACATCGACGAGAACATCTATTTCACCCGTATCTAGATTCGGATTAGCGGTTCCGTCAGGACGTTTTTCGACAACACCGGTCACCGATATCACAAACTCGCTCCGGAGGTCCTTGGCAATCTGATAGATCTTTTCATTGCGCTGTGGTTGAAAGACGATCTGTGTTCTGCCGTAGCGGTCCCTGAGGTCGACAAAAATCACTCCTCCAAGATCCCGCCGTCGGTCCACCCATCCCGTCAATGTGATCATCTTTCCGACATGGTGAAGACGTAACTCGCCGCAGGTATGTGTCCGCTTATTGTACTTCATTTTTCTACATCAGTTCCTTTCTGAAGGTTAGAGAACCGGAATTCTCATTATACATTATAATGAAAAAAAGAAGCATCCGCAATTTTTCTCTGCTTGCTTCTCTCCATTTCAAAGCGTACAACCAATAAGGAATTCCGGAGTTTTTATGAGGTGTGTTTTAAAAGTTTCTCTACGATATGTTTCTTGGAAACAGCACCGACTATTTGTTCGACAACCTGTCCCTCCTTGAAGATAAGGAGCGTCGGAATACTCCTGATCCCGAATTGCATTGCTATCTTGGGATTATTATCGACGTCGACTTTGACAACTTTGATTTTCCCTTCATATTCTACCGCGAGTTCTTCAATGATGGGTGCAATCATCTTGCATGGACCGCACCATGCCGCCCAGAAATCGGCAATAACAGGAACAGACGATTGTAGTACTTCGGATACAAAATTGCTATCGGTGACTTGTAGTGCTTTCATTGTGTCCCCTTTGTACGATTAACCCGTTATCTTAACACCGTCGATACCGGGCAGCTGACGAACTTCCGTGAAAAATTCTTCCGATGGTTGAACCGTATATAATTTTGAATAAAAAACACGCTTCTGTGATAGTGTTGAACCTACAAGATTAAAATAACAAGAACACGAACCTCCCCTATAGCGTTCCATGATTTTTCGAAGCTGGGAGATTGTCTGTTCCCCGGCCACATCTATGTTAATTGTAAAGATAACACTTTTTCCAAAAGTTTCCTTAACTTTTTCTATCGGATAAATATCGTTTGCGATGACCTTAAGATTGTTTCCGCTGGGTTCTCCTTTTCCAACCACCATGACCATTGCATCATTAACCAGGGTCTGTTCATGCCGCCGGTATGCATCAGAGAACACGACACACTCGCCCTTTCCCGAAAAATCTTCGATTGTTATAAAGGCCATCGTGTTTCCACGCTTATCGATTTTCTTTTTCACCGATGTAACAATACCGCACACACGTACTGTACTCCCATCTTTGATACTCTCTCCATCTCCGAGACGGGCAGTTGCGAATGATTCAACGACGTCTTTAAAACGGTTCAGGGGATGACCCGAGACGTAAAACCCGAGTAGTGCCTTCTCCCGCCGAAGTTTTTCCATTTCTGTCCATGGCTCGACGGCCGGGAGTGAAGGTGTTCCGAAGACACCGTGATGTGACGATTTTCCGGCTTCGAACAGATTTGATTGATGGCGCCGTGCTTCCTCCTGGAAATTTTGACCGTACGCCGTTGCCGAATCGACGCTTTCGAGGAGTTGTGCCCGATGACCGGGTATGGAATCGAATGCTCCTGCCTGAATAAGACTTTCGATCATTTTCTTATTGACAACTCGAAGGTCGACTTTCGAACAAAAATCGTATAACGAAGAAAATTTTCCCGCAATATTTCGTACTTGAACGATTGTATCCACTGCTCCGGAGCCAACATTTTTGATTGCGCCCAGTCCGAACCGAATACCGCTCTTAGACACAATAAAATCGGCTTCACTTTCATTTACATCGGGTGGAAGTACCTCGATGCCGAGCGAGCGGCAGTCATCGATAAATAATACAATTTTGTCGGTGTTGCCGATTTCACTCGAAAGTGTCGCGGCCATAAACTCGGCCGGATAGTGAGCCTTCAGAAATGCTGTCTGGTATGCAATTATGGAGTACGCTACACTATGTGATTTATTGAAACCATATGATGCAAATTTCTCTATCAAATCGAAAATGTCGGAGGCAACTTTTTTATCAATGTGATTGCCGGCTGCGCCATCGACAAATTCCTTTTTCAGTCTAGCCATCAATGCCTTGTCTTTTTTTCCCATTGCCCGGCGCATCATATCGGCACGCGCAAGAGTGAATCCTGCAATCTCGCTGGTAATCTTCATGACCTGTTCCTGATACACAATGATACCATAGGTCTCATGAAGAATCGATTCAAGCTTTGGATGAAGGTACCCTATAATCTGGGTTCCATGTTTCCGTGCTATGAAATCATCAATCATCGACATCGGTCCGGGCCTGTAAAGCGCATTCATGGCAACGAGATCGGTGATCTTCGTCGGCCGGAGTTTACGCAGTGAATCCTGCATCCCCGAGCTCTCAAACTGAAATACGGCGACCGTCTGCCCTTTTGCAAATAATTCGAATGTGGCCGCATCATCAATCGGGATTGAATCAAGCTCGATATCGATTCCGTGACGTTGTTTGATCAACCGGAGTGTATTTTCGATGACAGTAAGTGTCCGCAGACCCAGAAAATCCATTTTCAGCAATCCGGCTTCTTCAAGATCTTTCATGGCGTACTGTGTCATCGAATCTGTCTGGGGCGTTTTATAGAGCGGTACGTAATCGCTGATAGGACCGGGGGCAATGACGACACCCGCTGCGTGCGTCGATGCGTTGCGATTCATCCCTTCAAGAACAAGCGAAACCTCTATCAACTGTTGGATTTTCGGATCCTTACTCTCTTTCACCCATTTCAGATCAGGAACATCCTTCAGTGCCTCGGCAAGGGGCTTTACTTTCCCCTGAATGACAGGAATCTGTTTCGTAATCGAATCGATTGTGCTCAGGGGAACACCGAGAACACGACCGACATCTTTTAGAACTGCACGCGTGGCAAGACTTCCAAACGTTATAATTTGCGATACCGAATCGATTCCATACTTTTGGCGGACATAATCGATCACCATTCCTCGTTTTGCATCCGAGAAATCAACGTCGATATCCGGCATGCTGATACGATCCGGATTCAAAAAACGCTCGAAAAGAAGGTCGTATTTTAATGGATCGACGTTTGTGATTCCAAGCGCGTAGGAGACGATGCTCCCAGCCGCACTTCCCCGGCCTGGACCAACGTAAACTCCCATCTCGCGCGCTTTGCTGATAAAATCGTGGACTATCAGGAAATATCCCGCATAATTCATTCGCGTAATAACTGTAAGCTCATGCTCTAAGCGTTCACTAATTTCCTGCGTCATGTTTGGGTACCGGCGCCCAATACCTTCATGAGCCAATTTCCTAAGATAGTCATTCAGCGTTGCAACGCCTGCATCAGGAGGAATAGGAAACTCGGGCATATGATTCGTATGCAGATCCAATTCCACATTACACTTTTCCGCCACTTCAAGCGTTGATTCAAGTGCCTGTGGATATTGATAGAACAATGCCGTCATTTCGGCACTCGATTTGAAGTAGATTTGATCGGTTCCATACCGGAGCTGAGTATAATCCTGTATATTCGTACTGCTGGCTTCCGGGATCATAAGCAAGATATTGTGAGCAATAGCGTGCTCATGTTTTATATAATGACAATCATTTGTCGCGATCAATTTGATCTCGAGCTCTTGAGCCAGCTTCGGCATGTTAGCAAGGATGGTTTTTTCCCTCTCAAGACCATGATCCTGGATTTCAAGGTAGAAATCTTTGCCAAGTATTTCTTTATAGAGAACAGCCGCTTCACGCGCCAGATCATACCGCCCATCCACAAGATGCGTTGCGACGACTCCGCCTGAACAGGCTGAGAGTCCAATGAGTCCCTCGGAATATTGCCGGAGTGTGTCGAGATCGATTCGTGGTTTATAATAAAAACCTTCGATATGTCCGATCGTAGAAAGCTTTACCAGATTTTTATAACCTGTCTGGTTTTTTGCCAGAAGGACAAGGTGGTGATAGATTCCTCTTTTCCCACCATTCGCGCGCGCTTCCGCCGGAGTGACTTTGTCGAAACGAGATCCTTTTGTCACAATATAAACTTCACTGCCGATAATCGGTTTGATATTCGCTTTTTTTGCCTTCTGATAAAACTCAATCGCGCCGAATAATACACCATGATCGGTCAGTGCCACGGCGGGCATCTTCTGTTCTACTGCAGCATTGATAAGATCTTCTACTGTGCAGGCACCATCCAGAAGACTGTAGTGTGTATGATTATGAAGATGAACGAAGTCGGACACAATTATCCTTTTCGATTATTTCAATATTGCTGAAGGAACTGTAAGTGCACGGCTCGACACTCCTTCCTTCGGTTCCCCGCGGCGCGCTTCGACTCAGCTCAGCGCAAGTAGCTCGGTGTAAGTTACTCAGAACAAGCCAGTGTGTTCACCATAAATCCGATAGTCTGGTTATTCATTAATTAATAATTAAAATGACTTCGACAAGTTTAGCACCATTAACTTTGGTTCAGTCATTTCTTCAATAGCATATCGAACGCCTTCCCGTCCCATTCCCGATTCTTTCACTCCGCCATATGGCATGTGATCAACCCTGTAAGTCGGATAATCGTTGATCATTACACCGCCGACTTCCAGCACTTCATATGCCATAAAAGCATTATAGAGATCGTTTGTAAATATACCGGCTTGTAGTCCGTACTGTGAATCATTCAATTTCCTAAGTGCCTCGTTGAAAGAATCAACGGACGTCAATGTGACAACGGGAGCGAAGACTTCGCGGCATTCTACTTTCATTGCATTTGTAGTTTGGACGAGAACCGTCGGTGCAAACACCGCATCCTCTCTGGTTCCTCCGATAAGGACTTTCGCTCCGAGATTCACAGCTTCTTTAATCCACTCTTCAGTTTTGATCGCTGCTGCTTCGTCGATCATCGTACCGACAACTGTTGAATCATTGGTGGGATCCCCTGAAACAACCTTTTGTGTTGCCATAACGAATTTCTCACGGAATTCCTCAAAGAGGCTGCGATGGACAAAAATTCTCTGCACGGCAATGCACGACTGCCCCGCATTTCCAAAGGACCCCTGGACGATGCGCGGGATGATCGGATCAAGGGCGATTTTTTCGTCGATGATAATGCCTGCATTTCCTCCGAGCTCGAGCGTCACTTTCTTCTTCCAAGCTTTTTCCTTCAATCGCCATCCGATTTCCGGGCTTCCTGTAAATGTCAACATAGCAATCCTTGGCTCTGTTGCCAGAACCTCCGCTTCGGCACCAGGACAAGTCACAAGATTGAACGCACCGTTCGGGAGCGATGATTCTGCAATAATTTCTGTGAATGCCGAAGCCGCCGCCGCGGTACTTGAAGCTGGTTTCAATAAAACCGTGTTGCCTGCAGCGATGCAAGGCGCAACTTTATGCGCGACAAGATTGATTGGAAAATTGAATGGTGTAATAGCAGCAATCACGCCGATCGGAAAACGTCTGAGTATTCCGAGTCTTTGATTAGACTGAGGAGTCAGATCGAGTGGGAGTGTCTCTCCGTATATTCGCTTTGCTTCTTCCGAGGCTATAATAAATGTGAATATCGAGCGATCAATTTCCGCACGCGAAAATCGAATCGGTTTTCCCGATTCGTCCGTTATCAATCGTGCAAGCTCCTCTTTACGGTTTCTCAGAGCATTGGCGATCTCCATCAGTATCGCGCTTCGTTCGTATCCCTGCAGTTTCTTCGTATTTTCAAATGCTCTGTGCGCAGCTGTAAATGCATCGAGGATATCTTTCGCCGATGCCTGGGCAACAGTACCGATGGTCTCTCGAGTGTAGGGATTGACCACGGGGCGATGGCGTGATGACGACCGCCACTCACCGTCGATAAAAAACTTCCATTCGCGGTCCATTCTCTATCCTTGCTATACGCGAAGAAATGCCTGCACTTCTTCGACGACCTTCTCTGTTGCGACTAATTTTCTCTTATTTGTCCTGCGTTCCTTTAGCTCGATCTGCCCATTTTTGAAATTTCGTTCACCGACAATGACCTGCAACGGCATTCCCAGAAGATCGGCATCTTTAAATTTAAATCCGGGAGAAGCATCTGCCCGATCATCATATAAAACCTCGATGCCGACGGATTCGAAAGTAGTGTGAAGAGTATCGGCTGTTTTTTTCAGTGGTTTATTTCCCGGATTCACAGCGATAAGATGAACGTGGAACGGGGCAATAACTTTATCCCAGATGATGCCGTTTTCGTCGTGATTCTGCTCAATATGACTGGCAACGATTCTTTCAACTCCGATTCCATAACTTCCCATAATAATCGGCTTTTCCTTGCCATTTTCATCAAGAAATACGGCATGAAGGCTATCGGAATACTTTGTACCGAGCTTGAAAATGTGCCCGATTTCAATTGCTTTCGCAATCCGCAGCGGTTTATTGCAGGACGGGCAGGGCTCTTTCTCTTCGACGACCCTCAGATCATGATACGCCTCTACATTCACATCGCGGTTAAAGTCGATATTCATCATATGGTAATCGTTCTTGTTAGCCCCGCTGATCATTCCATTCGCGTTTTTCAATCTCCTGTCGGCAATGACGCGCATAGGGAATCGGAGATTGACCGGTCCGATTGAACCGGCATCGGCTCCTGTCAACTCTAATAATTCTTCAGGCCGTGCAGGTCTGAATTCGCCCGTCAGAACAGCTGCGAGTTTTGCTTCGTTGAGCTGATCGTTCCCCATCATGAAGATTAGCACGGGTTTTGAGTTATTGATATAGACAAGCGATTTAGCGCATAAGTGTGCATCGACTTTCAAGAAATCAGCGAGTTCATCGATTGTTTTTATATTCGGTGTATGAATTTCTTTCGGCAAATCGTTTGCGTCAGTGCGGGATGCACCAGCAATATTTGATGCAGCGATCTCCAGGTTAGCCGCATATCCACATTCATTGCAGAGTATAACGGTATCCTCTCCAAAATCCGACTCGACCATAAATTCCTGCGACCCGGTCCCTCCCATTGCACCGCTTGAGGCACCAACGACAAAGAATCTCAATCCCGAACGGGTAAAAATCTTTTTATATGCTTCAGCGTGAAGATTATAGCCTCTGTCCAATCCTTCCAATGTAGCGTCAAGCGTATAGGAATCTTTCATGATAAATTGACGTCCACGAATTACACCCGAGCGCGGACGGGGCTCATTTCGAAACTTCGTCTGAATCTGATACCAGATCTGAGGAAGTTCACGATACGAACTGATGTGATTTTTCGCAATCGAGCATATTACTTCCTCGTGAGTCGGTGCAAGAACGAGAGGTCTATTCTTGATTTGAAAAATTATATCACCGAATGCCTGAAGACGACCGGTTTCCTCCCATAATTCCACGGGATTGAGTGCAGGAAGATGGAATTCCTGTCCACCGATAGCATCCATTTCTTCACGAATGATTTGCATGACTTTTTTCATAACCCGATAGCCAAGAGGGAGAAAACTATATACTCCCGCTGCGAGAGGCCGCATAAGACCTGCACGGAGCATCAGCTGGTGGCTGGGGATAGTCGCATCCGAAGGTATTTCTTTTACTGTCGGGATAAATAATTGATTGATTCTCATAAAGAAAAGAATATGTCAGCAATACATTGAATTAATAAAAATATAAGAAAAATCCGGTGGGAATCAATTGAAATACAATAATCATTCCCCTTCAGCATATTCGTCCGTCATGGTAGATCCGGTTGAACACGTTCCTGCTCGAAAAATGAATTGATGTAATATCCTTTTGATTCAAAAACCGATTTATTTTTTTCCACAAATTCTTTTATTGTCTCCATAGAGATGGCTTGTGTCACGCCATATTTAATATTTAATTTTCGTCTGACATACACTTCGCCGTGATACGGAATGTTTGCGTCATACTCCATATCCGTATTTGCCTGCGTTGGTGTCAGTACATTCTCATAATCTGCGGGAACCGAGCTGACTATTCCAACGAGCTCAAAATTTGGAATTCCATCGCGTATTGCAAGGATGACCCCCCCACTGAACCCCCGGTTAAACACGGCATCGAGCAAGAACGATCCGCGGGAATCTTTCCTGGGACTACTTACAATTGCCTTTGTGACCATTTTATTCGCCAATGGATAACCGAACATATAGACAAACGTTCCCCATTCCAATTCTTTCGCACGACCGACGGGATAATTGAACACGGGGACCGGCTTCGGTGTCTCAAATGTCTTTCCGAGAATGGCAATGTCGTTGATTTTATCAACAGCAAGGATTTCCATTTCTCCTCTTTCAGGCAGATCGGCAATGTAACTCAGCAGTGATGTTCGGAATGCTATTGATTGTACATTTTCAGTCGGTAATCCGTCACTATCAGGGAAATAGGAAATAATTGTATCCGGGAATGAGAAGATATGTGCACACGTCAGCACAGCCAACTTAAAACCCTGTGAGTAGATCACGGTGGCTGTTCCCGACGATGTATTGCTGATGTACTGCACGTGCACAGCCTGTTTCTCGATTAAATCCATTGTAAGGTCGTTTTTCCGCAGCATTGAACCTGAAGGCAAAGTATAGCTTTTATACCCGGCAATACAATTAAGGAGCTTGATAGATTCTCCGATTTTCTCAAGCTGTTCGGAACAACTTTTATATGGAAACTCCGAATCATATTTCCCATCTGAAAGCGTCGGATATGCGACATGATAGATATGGGAAGTACACGAGGACAGGATCAGCGATATCAGGATGAGCCCGGGAATCGGACTTCGAAAGACACAGCTCATAAGACCTCCAGGAGAAGGTTCACAACAAGGTAGAAAAACCGGTACAATTGTTCAAGTAGCATGAAGTGAATCGATACCTTGCCTGTCACTTCGTCATTGTCGATACATCACAATAGAATGATTGAAGAACTTCCCTGCTTTCCGGATCCTGAATCCAAGCAACTATCGCGACATTCGACTGGTTGATCCTGTCAGGTCGTGTTTTCCAACCCGGAAAATTCGCAAATGAAGAACGCCAAGACGGATGTTTCGCAACATTGTCGAGATAATTCTGTAATTCACGCTCGATCTGTGTAAGTTCTACCGAACGTGTTATTTTTTCTCCACTGTTGGTCAGCTTTATGGGAGCCCCTTTTATTCCATCAAACAATTTCCTGAGAACGAAGGCATGTCGTGATATACCGTTCCCTCCGGTGTAGTCTATGGATTTTTCAACAAGTGCTATATAGAGTCTTGCTAAAAGAGTGTCCTTTTGATTTTTTTTCGCCGTATGAAGTTGGATCTCGACGGCGATCTTCCCCCCTGTCAACTGTGCGGTACCTTCGATTGTCAGAGGTGGAGTCTTTCCCAAAGAGCGTCTGATGAAATGGTGATACACATTAAAACGATTCTGGCCGATATAAAGCGGACCTCCGCCAATAATTTTTTGAGTTCCATCTATGACAACGGTTGGAGTTCCAAAATTGCCTCCATACATCATATATCGGTCCCATGTATCCGGATTCGTTATCGGATCCGGCTGGGGTATATGGAGATGATTCTCAAGGAGAACAACTGACGTTCGAGGATAATATTCCGAGAGATAATCGAATGCCTTATCGGCCGACTGGCATGGACCGCATTCAGAGCCCGTAAAAAGTTCCACAAGGACGACTTTTCCCGTTTTCGATTTCTGTGCGGTAGCTTTTCCCGGTTGAAAATCCATGAGTGATTGTCGTTTTTTTTCTATCGCGCTGTCAATCTGTGCAGGTGTACGCTCTCCTTCGCTTGCTATGGATGCATATGCACTGACTAGTCTCGGGACTTTCGACCCGATTAATGCATTCAAATATGCATCCTTTGCCATTTCGTTTTTCCCGATTTTTTCATATGCCTGTCCCATCGTAAACCAGAATCCATCATTCCATGGATCGACGAGATCGGTGACCGCACTCAAAATCGCCACTGCCTCGGTATATTTCTTTTCCGCAAATGATACAAGAGCAAGATTTTGCTGATAGCTCACGAACTCTTCGATCGATTCTCCCTTCTCCGGAGATTTGGCTGCGCTTGTCGCCCACTCTCGTGCTTTTTTCAGATTGACTTCGGTGTGTGCCATTAACGCTGCTGCGGTACTCCGTGCTTCGATAATTTTTTCCGGTTTCGTTGTATCGACATAGACACGAATAATTTCGTTTACGATTGTTTCTTTTAGCTGCAGCGCTTCGGAATCGGATTTTGCATAGGTTATCAATGAATTAAATCTCTGAAGTGCCTCATCCGAGTATCCAAAAAGGATCGAGCGGCACAGATCGTGCAGTGCCATATCTTTTTTTCCATTATTCTCTTCGTAGCGACCAAGCCTTAGGAGAAAATCCGGATTGTTCGGTTCGTTTTGAAGTGCCTCCCGCTCGATTTCCTCTGCCTTGAGAGTATTTCCTCTCTGGTAAAGAATATGTGCTTTAATGTGGAGAATCGATCCAAGTTCCGGCCGTTTTCTTTCCCGTGCCCACTGCTCCGCTGACGCGACATACGTTTCGGCGGTATCAAGTCCGATACCCTTTTCAGCAAGAGCATCAGCGATCATCATTTGCATCTGACCGCGTGCGGCATCTGGGAAGGACGCGACACACCGTGGTGCAGTGAGAAGAGCTGAGTCACTTTTGTCTGTTTCGATATATGCATTGAATAGTCCATATAAGGCGCGTGAAGTCAGGCTACTCTGTGGATAGAAATGAAGAAACTCGTTTAGTGCATCGATTCGTTTCTGTGGATCAGTATACCGGAGTATGGTGCGAAGAGTTGCGGTCTCATCCTGACAGAGCATTACCGTGGATAAGCATAGCGTGAGCGACAGCGTCATTATAATAATATATGTAAAACGAAATTTCATTCTATTCTCCTTGATACCAATACGATGGATCGATCTGAATGGGATATAATGTACTAATTCTTTCACCAAGTTGAAAGGGGGGGCGGAAAATCTATGAATGAATATTGCGATCTGAATGTGCCCCTGGGGTGATTCGAACACCCGACACACAGTTTAGGAAACTGCTGCTCTATCCATACTGAGCTACAGGGGCAGTATATTCGAATAGAAAATACGAAAAGTGCGATCAAGTTTCAAGGAGCGGAGATGTTTCATTGGAGTATCTTCATTATCCTCGTGATCTCACCGCTTTGGATTATTTCTAATGTATCTCCGAATGATGTTAAGTCTTTTCTCACTTCGAATAATGTGATCGTAGAATCGGGATTGCCAAGCGAAATCGCGAAATCCATCCGCATGTATATAATTTGTAACGGCAGATTTAAATGACCGTACAATCGCACCCAATGATCCACCTTTGGGGGATATTGCTGACATGAAATAGTTTTCCGGTTTTTCGGACATTTCAAAATCCAATTTTCCATTTAGAAAGACTCTCTTTTTTTCTGCACCATATCATCATTCTGTCCTCACCATGTAGGGAGATCATCATTCTATCCTTATTATGTGGGGAGACGTTGCGTCTCCCCACTCATCTTTCCACTCACCTCCTAAATTATTTTCCCCTTCATTTCCCCTTTTATATCCCCATCTTTCTCTACATTTATCCACCCACCTATCCCGCAATCTGTCTCTACTTTCTCCCCGACTATTCGACAATCCATGATTATACTTATTTCCCAACACAATTATTCCATGTACATGATTCGGCATTATAATAAAATCATCCAATCTGACATCTTTGTAATGTGTCGGGATTTCTTTAAACATTTGATGTGCTATCTCTCCAATCTCATTCCGGATCATTTCCCCATCCACAATATCTCCGAACAATTCTACCCTGTTTTTAGTACAGATGGTGACAAAATACCAACCCGGCATACCACTTGTGGTGAGCTTGCCTGCCCTGAGCTTGTCGAGGGGTCGAACCATAATCCCAACCTGCAAGACGGATGGATTCGATACGATAGATACCTTTAAAGCGATCCATAGGATTCTCTATCATATAGAACGAAATTGTGTTACAACAAGATGAAAAAATCACTATGGAAGGAATAGAATGGTTAGGCGGTGCCGTGATGACTCCGTCGTTATACACTGTGTTGTGTAATTACAGATATAACCGGTTGGAGCGTATATACTCAGCCACAGATTCAGGAACGAAGTAGCGGATCGATTTACCCGTTTTTACCCTCAACCGAATATCACTTGACGATATCCCGATCAGCATTACCGACACAAAATTTGCATAGCGTAGAAGATCACGCGGAACATCATCGCGGCGGAATCCGGGACGTTCGCATACGATGAGCGTCGTCTTCGTCAGTAATTCTTCTTGCAATTTCCATAATTTAAAATCTATAAGATTATCAATGCCGATAATGAGGAATAATTCACTGTTGGGATAACGTTGTTCAAACTCCGTAACTGTTTGAATGGTGTACGATGTTCCCCTCTTCCGAATCTCGATATCCGAGCATTTAAAATGCCTGTTTCCTGAAATAGCGCATTCGACCATCGCGAGACGGTCTTTTCCAGGGGCAAGGTGCTCGAGTTGTTTATGGGGAGGAATATATGACGGAATGAAAAATATAGTACTGAGATTGAATTGTTCCCGTACTGTCTCTGCGAGGAGCAGATGTCCGTTATGCGGCGGATTAAAACTGCCGCCAAAGAGGCCGATATTCATATGGCTCTTGTGTTATTAATAGTACTACCAAGTTGTCGGAGCAACGAAAGAGTTCTTTTCGGATAATCATGCCGTGTCTCGCAAAGTCGCTCCAATTTTTCCTTCAGGATCATAAGATCACTTGTTGTTTGTATCACGGGAAGCGGGCATAGCGGACTGATAAGTCCGTTTATTGTACAGCATCGGCGAAGGAGCGAATCACTGTCATAAAACTCCTTATCGTCCAGCATCAGGAGCGATTCATGAAGATTTTTTATACCAAGAAGATAAGGCATGTGGTTTGATAGTGTGCCGATTGCTACGCTTTCATCCTCAAAATTCAATACGCGAAGTGTGTGTTCAATGATATGATAATTCACCAACGGATGAAGTGTTAGAAGGAGAAGAAGATTTTTGCATCGTCCACTTTTGAACATCCTCTCGATGGCCGATGAGTAAAGCGGGCCTGTATCCTTTGGTACGACCAATCGAAACTCGGCGGGTGTCATGAAGAGATTCATCAGCATTTCATACAGCGCAGGAACATAATAGTGAATCACAATGCGAGTTCTCGGATACCGGTTAACCTGTGCCACTACATCGACAAGATATGAGAGATAGAGTTCCTCGATAGTACGTACCGTAAATTTCCCGTCGAAAAGCGAAGCCGCCATTGCTTCGTCAATCTTTGGGAGCGTCGCCACGAGCACGGTATTTTTTTGTACGACTGTCACGAAATACAACCTTTCCTGAACAATAGTATTACTTTTTGATAACAAACACAAGGCACATCTGCTATTCAAGTTCCCGGTAAACCTGCAGAGTCGCCCGAGCACACCGTTCCCATGAGAAGAATTTGATGCGGTCTGTTCCTTTTTTTATAAGTTGTTCACGGAGAAGAGTGTCATTGGTAATTTTATCGATCGCTTCGATGATATTCTCTTCGTCAGTCGGATCGAAGAATAATGCTGCATCTCCAATGATCTCAGGCAATGATCCGGATGATGATGATGCCACAGGAATTCCTGCAGCCATTGCTTCGACCACAATCGAACCGAATCCCTCATATAATGAAGGATGGATCATTGCAAAAGCGGCGCCATAAATCTTGATTACTTCATCAATGTGTAGTTTGCCGAGAACACGAACCGATGAAAAGAGCCGATATCGTTCGAGCGCCCTTCGAACCGGTGCAGCATGCGTCAGATCATCGCCAACAAGTACCAATTGAGGCCTGCGGCTTTCCGGAATTTTAGAAAGTGCCGACAACAGGCGGGGAACGTTTTTATGAGGCTTCAGTGCCCCGGAGTATAGAAGATAAGATTCACTCAACGAATACTGCCTACGGACCAGAGATTTTTCCTGTTCATTCAGAGGATGAAACATTTCATTCACACCGACATGGATGACCCTCAGCCGCTCATCGGAAATACCGAATTTTTCCTGAATGTCCCTGGCGCTTGTCATCGACACCGTTAGAACGCGATCGGCTTTCGTACAGCTTCGCTTCATTATCGTCCACGCATATGATCTCTTAAGGATGCCGAAGTATTCCGGAAAAAGAAGCGGGATGACATCATGGATCGTGACAACGCTTCGTGCTTTCATGTTCAACGGAAGAACATAGTGCGGTGTGTGAAAGATGTTAACATGTCCGGCCTTGGCCTGCCGCCCGAGTGAAATCATCCCCGCCAATGAATACTGCTTTGTCATGTTGTTGATTACAGTAAAACGATTACTCAATGAAAAGTCGCGCCTGACATCGGGGTGACCAAAAACAATAAACTGAATATCGCCGGGTGCATTTTCAAAATGCCGGAGAAGATTGAAAATATACGTTCCGATACCGAGATGATCGATCTTCCGTATGTCAAGACCGACGACCATTACTCGGCCTTTCCCAATTCGTACGAGTGGCGCATGATGTTCCTCTCAAGTAAGAGGGCTATAATCTTTCCCAGGATTTCTCTATTCTCTTTTGCTATAAGGTATTTCCCGAGATATTTTACTAAAAGATATATCCGAAGAATGATTCGTGCCGGCAGCATCCGGTGTTTTTGATAATATAAGAGCTGACTTCGTCTGTATTCATATGCCATACGGCCAGGAATAACGTTGATAGAGCTTCCATGAAGATGAATAAGCGATGGTCCGGGAAGATAAACAATTTCCGATCCTGCAGACCTGATACGGGCACAAAAGTCGGAATCTTCAAAATACATAAAATAATCTTCATCAAAACCGCCGACCAATTCAAACAACGACCTACGGACAAGCATTGCAGCTCCGGTGAGCCAGAGAAGCGAACGCTGTCTTCGCAAAGACCTTTCCATCGATGTGCGAATTCGCAGGTTCTTTGATCGAATACATCGGTTCCAGTATCTTGTCTTCGCTTCCCCAAAAAGTCCCGGCTCTCCTCCGGTTGAGAGCTGATACGATCCATCGCTGTTTAACAACGTCGGTCCCACTATACCGACGTCTGGATGTTTATCAAGAAATTCCACAAGCGGGTTCAAAACATCCTCATGCATTATCGTATCATGATTTAATAAGAACAGATATTCTCCACAAGCAATTTCGGCCCCACGATTGTTCGCCCGGCCATAACCGATGTTATGCGACAGGCCGACGACTTTTATCCGGTCGCTCAGAGTCTTAAGACCCCGTTCATCGAAATCTTTCGATCCATTATCGACAACAATAATCTCATATTTTTCCTCTCTGATCCAGGGAAGAAGCGATTGAATACACTGAAGGACCAGATCGAACCGGTTGTAATTAACAATGATGATTGATACTTTCATGCTTTTGGGAATTTTACCTGCATAAAAAATTCGTGCAGCTGTTTTGCAAAAATTGCATTTGTAAAGTGCTCAAGAACCCGTGCCCGGCCTTCTTCAGCTAATCGTTTTCGTTCTTCTTCATTGACAATGAGGTCATAAAGAATCTTCTGCAATGCATGGGCATCGTTTTCTTTGAAAATCCAGCCAGCGGTTCCTATAACAGCCGGTATTGCCCCTGAATCCGATCCAACGGCACAGACTTCACACGCCATTGCTTCGATGAGTATTCGTCCGAATTGTTCTTTCCATGTTGCTGTCGTTCGTGAAGGAAGTACAATGATGTCAAGTGCCGATAACAACTCCGGCATTTGTTCATGCGGAACAGGGCCGATAAAATAAATATCCTGTGCGCGACGAAGTCGTGCCGCAAATTCTTTCAAAGAGTTCAATTCCGGGCCGCCCCCTGCGATAACGCATGTCGCGGGAATCGTTAGTTTCTCGAATGCTTGTAAGAGAAGACTGACCCCTTTTTCAGGAATTAGGCGTCCGGCATAACCGACCACCGGACCCGACACACGCCACCCTTCTTTAAATCGTGAAGTCGTCCGGCGATAAAAAAGGGCAGGATCAACTCCGTATTGCGGCTGAATAAGCATAGGCGCTTTAAACGATCGCCGCCGCAGAATCTCTGCTGCATCCCAGCTCCCAACAACTGCCGCAGCTGCCGAACGACGGACTATTCGAAAAAGCATCGCATGGATTAAGTTATACTTCCGGGCGATGTTTTCCCATGTATAAAAGACATACGGTATATTGTTGGAACGACAAAAAAGATGGGCCTGAAAAGCACACAGACTCCGCGGTTCTTCTTCTATGTAGATAAGATCAGGACGCTGTTGACGAAGATGCTTCCACAATTCCTTCCATAAGTAGTAATGACGATTAAGTTTATTGGGCCAATGGACCGGAAGCGGCGTGACATTAAGTTCCGGATAACAATGTATTTCGGCTATCACCTCGCGCCCCCCTTCAGTCCACGATGGAGGAGTGATTAGAGACAATTTATCGTGATACTGCCGATGCATCATGGCCAGCTTCTGCTGATACAATCCAACAACGCTGCTATGTGAAATTACCACTATATTCATCGGTTATCTCATATTAATCGTCGTATTGCTGCAATGCCGCGCCGGATAATTTCTTCTGCAACAATAACTTTCATCATTGCTGCAAGAACAAGGTACAAAATTCCTGATAACAGACACGTTCCGGCGAGAATTCCAAAGCGGGCGCCCCATAATGTTATCGAACAAAATGGTGCAATCGAATGAACTCCAAGAAGGAATACTGCAAATAGGATGCACGGAAAAACAATTCGCAATGCCTGTAGGCCCACGGCATTCCATCGTAATTTAATTATGCCGTGAAGCCGAAAAAGAAGTATACATGCATGCAACATATAGGTGACAATGAACGATATAGGTATTCCAACCGGACCGAAGAGATATGGAAATACTATCAACCCTACAATATTCACTCCGACCATTGCAATACCGACACGCATAATGATGGTATTATTCCGGGTTGCCTGGAAAAAGCGTGGAAAAGTCATCACCACAGCATGGCCGAGAAGACCAAGAGCATAGTAACCAAGCATTGTCGATGTCGCGGCGGTTGCGTCCGGAGTGAATGCACCTCTCTCGAATAGAACCTGAATAAATTCGGTGCGGAAAATGAGTAGAAAAAGAATAAATGGAGTAACCAGGAGAATGATGAACGAGAGTAAGCGTTCTGCATAATTCCTTAACGATTGAGTATCACCCTCGACATTTTTTTCCGATAGTGTCGGAAAGATTACGGTCGTTATCCCCACACCGAGAAAATTGATGAAAAAAACCGAGCTCTTTAACGCATAATCAAGAGCCGAAAGTGTCCCGGCGGGAAAATCGGCCGCAATCTTTTTTTCAAAAAGGACATTCACCTGGTTGAAAAGAGAATAGATAATCAAGGGGGTGGCGAGTACAATACATTGCACGATTGCCGGATCTTTCCAAAAATTTCCTTTCACCAGTGTGAAATGATGCCGGCTAAGCCGCCAGAAAACGATCATCGTGAAGACGATCATTCCGATCACTGCTCCCCATGCGGCTGCCGCTATTCCGAATCTTGATACTCCAAAATACAATGCCGGAATTATCATTGCAAACATGAATACTTTCTGAAGCGCCGGCAATCCAAATTCATTACGGCTGTTCAGTATGTTTCCAGCAAATGTCGAAAGAATCGTGAGAACGACGAGTGACGACGTCACCGTCAGAAGTGAAACAGCGAGTAACTGCCCCTCAGACGAAAAACCATGAGCAATAAGAGCAATTAACGGCGATGCACAGAGAAGAATCACAAGCCAGAGGGTAATGCTTACAACGATGAAGAATACAAGGAGTGCTGAAAAAATCCTTCTCTGTTCCTCGAATGTCTTCCCGGTGTAAAGGATAGGGATCACAACTGCGTTGATGATTCCGATTGATTCGGTCGAGAAGAGCGTCGGAACTGCCATCGACATTTTGTAGGCATCGGTTATCCATGTAGTACCAAAATACGCAGCGATGAGCATCTCCTGAATGATATTCACAACCTGCCCGAGAGCAACAAAAAATATCACGCTTCCTGCAGCGAAGAATCTTGAATAACCATCAGACTGTTGTTTTTCTTCAGAAATTCCCACGCGATTCATCGAGCTGAGTATTTCATTACAGTGTTGAGATCCTTATCACCCCGGCCAGAGAGATTTACGATAATCGACGTCTGCCGTGGAAGGGTTTTTGCGAGCTGTAGTGCATATGAAACAGCATGTGCCGATTCCAGAGCCGGGATGATCCCTTCCATCCTTGACAGTATATGAAAAGCTTCAAGCGCTTCACTATCGGTGATTGCCACATATTCTGCGATGCCGGCATCCTTGAAGTAACAGTGCTCGGGACCGACCCCCGGGTAATCGAGACCGGCTGAAATTGAATGTGCTATTTGAATCTGACCGTCTTTATCCTGTAAGAGATATTGCATTGCACCGTGCAGGACACCTTTTTTACCAAGTACAAGCGATGCCGCATGTCTTCCGGAAGTCAATCCTTCACCCGCTGCTTCGACTCCAATCATTCTTACTGCAGGTACATGCTGAAGAAATGGATAGAACATCCCCATCGCATTACTTCCGCCGCCAACACAGGCAATTAAAATATCCGGTAGTCGATTTTCATACTCTTTGAATTGATCTAGTACTTCTTTTCCTATAACCGACTGAAAATCTCGTACCATCATGGGATACGGATGCATACCAACGACCGAACCGATGATGTAAAAAGTATCCTTGACATTCGTTACCCAGTCTCTTATCGCTTCGCTAGTTGCATCTTTTAGTGTCCGGCTTCCGGAACTTACGGGACGGACCTCGGCGCCAAGAATCTTCATACGGTATACATTGGGAGCCTGGCGCTCGATGTCTTCTTCTCCCATATACACGATACACTGGAGACCAAAAAGAGCGCACACAGTTGCAGTAGCAACCCCATGCTGCCCCGCTCCTGTTTCCGCTATAATACGCTTTTTCCCCATCCGCCGTGCTATGAGGACCTGCCCTACAGTGTTATTAATTTTATGAGCACCGGTATGACAGAGATCTTCCCTTTTCAGGTATATTGTGGCCCCACCGGCATACTCGGTCAGACGAGATGCTTTATATAGCGGTGTCGGCCTTCCCGCATAATGCCTCAGTAAGAATTGAAGTTCCTGAAGGAACTCCTTATCATTCTTGAGTTTGCCATACCATTCTTGAAGTTCTTCCGAGGCAGGTATTAACGTCTCTGGAATGAACTTACCTCCGAAAACACCGAAATGTCCGGTCTCATCCGGAAGCGCATAATCAGAAATCTTGATCTGATTCATCATAAAAGGTCGTTGTTTTTGCTTTGATAATGAATTCTCGGACTTTTACCGGGTCTTTTTTCCCTGGCGATTTCTCGACACCCGAGCTTACATCGACTCCGTAAGGCCTGACGAACCTTATTGCATCTTCGATATTCTTCGCCGTTAGTCCACCTGAGAGCAGTAATTTCCCATACTGTTTTGCCTGGACAGCAACATTCCAATCGAATGTCTCTCCGGTACCCCCAGGTTTTCCGGGTCGCAGTGTGTCAAGAAGAATTGCCTGAACTTCGAACAATCCTAACTGGGTTAAATCAAAGTTTTCGCCTACATGAAACGCTTTAATGACTGCCACATCATATCCCGTGCAATCCTCAGGATGTTGATCTCCATGCAATTGAATTGCACTCAGACTTGAAGTTCTGAGAACCGCCTCTATCTCTCTTCGTGAAGAATCAACAAAAACTCCAATTTTTGTGATATGTTTTGGAAGTTTCTGCACTATCAATGACGCATCTTCCGGCGATATATATCGAGGGCTCTCTTTATGGAAGATGAATCCTACGGCATCCGCGCCGTATTTTATGGCATCGAGTGCATCGTCAAGATTCGTAATTCCACATATTTTTACATAGATCGATTCCACTTCAACCTCGAAGTAAAGAACGCAATGCCGCGGTCCGGTCAGATGCAGTCATCAGTTGTTCACCGACGAGAATCGCCTGAAATCCTGCTTGAAATAACTGAAGCACCTGTTCATGGTTTTGAATCCCACTCTCACTTACGCATATCCGTCCGTCCGGCACACTTTCACGCAACCGGAAAGAGGTATCGAGATTCACATTAAATGAGTGAAGATCGCGATTGTTAATTCCGATGATCTCTGCACCTGCATCGACAGCCCTACTGATTTCATTTTTCGTGTGAACCTCGACAAGACATTGCATCTCAAGATCATTGGCCTGTCGAAGGAATTGTCCAATCGACGCTGAATCAAGGATATTGACAATCAGCAGTATTGCATCTGCCCCAAGAGCACGCGATTCAAAGATCTGGTATTCATCTATGACAAAATCTTTTCTGAGAACCGGAAGTATACTCGCATTTTTTACTTCTCGGATAGCTTCCGAATATCCCTGGAAATATTGTCGTTCGGTCAGGACCGATATTGCCGATGCCCCTCCGGTTGTATAGTCAAAGGCGATTGTTTGAGGATGAAAATCATTTATCAGAACGCCGCGCGACGGGGACGCTTTTTTAATTTCTGCAATGCAGGCAATATCATTTTTAAGCAAAGCCCCACGGAAATCTCGCGGCCGCTCGCTCTTTTCCGCTCTAAGCCTGATCTGCTCTAGAGAAATTTGTGCTTTACTATGCTCGATCTCGACTTTTTTATTTGCTACGATATTTTCTAAAAATGTTGTCATTCATTCTCGTACGCACTATTCATCGCCGATGTGAACTCTGCACTCGAAACGATCATGAGGGTTGTACTTCCGGGGAAGCCGTTTCAGCTTTTTTCCTGGCCTGATATTCTGCAATTCCCTTTACCTTGATTTGCCATATTCGCCGTTGACTTTTCTTTGTGATGATGAACGAAATTCCACCATATCGCACTTCATCGTTCACTTCCGGAATCTTACCGGATATTTTCAGCAGGAATCCGCTGATCGATTCATATTCCGCATCCTCGGGTATCTCGATACCGAATCGTTTATTGAAATCGTCAATACTTATTCGTGCGTCGACCACGACAGAGCCGTCGGCCGAAGCCTCGATTTCTTTCACTTCTTCATCGTATTCATCATGAATTTCTCCGACGATTTCCTCAAGAATATCCTCCATCGTAATAATACCGTCGATTGTCCCAAACTCATCGACTACGATGGCCATGTGGAGCTTCTTCGACTGCAGCTCGCGAAGAAGATGGCTGATTTTTTTCGTCGATGGAACGAACAGAACCGGCCGAATTATATCGTGCAATATGATCAGATCTCTGTGTTCGAGAAGTGTCAATAGATCTTTCGTATAAATCACACCGATAATATTGTCAAGAGAATTCCTGTAAACCGGTAATCTTGAATATCCCTGCTCCGTCACGATATGAATTAGATCTTCTCGCTTGGTATCTACATCAACTGCTACAACGTCTGGACGCGGAACCATGACCTCTTTTGCAATTGTATCCGTAAACTCAAATATGCTGGAAATAAGTTCGTGTTCTGTTTTATCAAAAATTCCTGTTCTTCTTCCTTCATCGAGGATAAGTTTGAATTCCTCTTCGGAGATTCTCGATTCCGAAAAGCTTGTCTTATCGTGAAGAGGTTTCAGAATAAGATTGCTTGTAAATGTCAGCGACCTTATGAGGAAATGAAATAATTTGGACAACAATACGATCGGCGGTGCTATGATTAGTGCAACACGGTCCGAGTATCGGAGTCCGATTGACTTTGGTACGAGTTCACCAAATACTAGCATCAAGAACGATAAAACCAGAACAACGATGACCAGTGAGATTGTTTCGGCCGAACCGGCGAACATGGGAATTGTAGCAATCAGGGGTTTCAGGTATTCAACCGCCGTGACGCCGGCCAGCGCCGAGGCAAGAGATCCCACAACCGTCATTCCAATTTGCGTCGTCGCAATAAACGTATCGGGAGATGATTGAAGCTTCTCCACCCTCTTTGCCTGGTGAATTCCCTTCTCAATCAATTCTTTTATTCTGCTTTTTCGTGTCGCAACGACGGCGATTTCACTGCCGGCAAAGAATCCGTTGAGCATGATAAGGAAAAATATTAAGAGAATATCAAGCCAGACGTCATTCATAGTGTAAGTTAACCAACAATGTTTTGTCCAATTTTCCCCTTCCTGCTGATACCCTCTTCATTGCACTCCGCTCGCTTTATCCCATCGATTAAATATACGCACTTTGATATAGACCTTCCACGATACATTTATTTTGCATGTTCACGGAGTTGATCAAGTTTCTTCAATGCGCTTCCATCATCAATTGCCGATTGCGCACGTTGAATACCCTCTTTTATGGTTGATGCCAGTCCCGTGACCATCAATGCGGCACCGGAGTTCAGGACGGTGATATCCCGACAGGGTCCCCGTTCTCCTTGAAAAATCTTAAGAAGAATATGCGCATTCTGCTCGGCATCACCGCCAAGGAGATCGTGAAGCCTTGGAACTTCGAAACCGAATTCCTCCGGATTGATTTCATAACTGAGTATTTTTCCATCCTTGATTTCATTGACTTTCGTGGCTCCGAGCGTCGATATTTCATCAAAACCGCCTGCGCCGTGAACAACCAATGCATGTTCGACCCCGAGATTGAGTAAAACATCCGCAATCGGTCGTATTAATGATGCTTCGTACACACCGATAAGCTGTCGTGTCGCTCCGGCCGGATTTGTGAGCGGTCCGAGGATATTAAATATCGTCCGGAACCCCAGTTCGCGTCTGATGGGAGCCGCATATTTCATTGCACCGTGCAGGAGGGGTGCAAATAGAAACGCAATGCCGATCTCATCCAGGCAGCGTTGCATTTTTTCGGGAGTGGTTTGATCGACATTAACTCCAAGGGCTTTCAGGACATCGGAGCTTCCGCACTTACTTGAGATTGCCCTGTTCCCGTGTTTTGCTACGACTGCCCCGGCTCCTGCGGCAACAATTGCCGCCGCGGTGGAAATATTAAATGTATTGCCGCCATCTCCACCTGTCCCACATGTGTCAAGAATAACGGGATGTTTCGACTGGATACGCGTAACTTTTTCGCGCATTACCTTTGCACAGGCTGTGATCTCCTCCACACTTTCCCCCTTCACTCGCAGAGCCGTGAGAAAACTGGCGATCTGCACAGGTGTTGCTTCACCGGAAAGGATCTGAATCATCGCACGATAAGCGATTTCCTGCTGCAGATTTTTCCCCTGAGCAAGAAGAGTCATTGCTTGTGAGATCATCTTTTATTCCCTGTTGGTACGTTTTATTGAAATGTACATTAATCCGGAGAGAGAATCAACGAGTGTGTCAATACCTTACTTCCCAGAGAAATAACCCCTCGGGTGGTGCTGCCATACGTGCAGCCCGTCGATCGTGCTCATCAAGGATATAAAGAAAGTCTTCGACGGAGATGAATCCACGTCCGACGTCTACCATGGTACCCACCAACGTTCTTACCATACCATGGAGAAATCGGTCAGCAGTAATATCGAAGATAAAGCGATGCTCCTCGGCGATCCATACGGCATAATACACGGTACAAGTGTGATTATTGACTTCGGACTTCGTCTTGCAGAAAGAGGCAAAATCGTGCTCACCTTGAATGACTTCTGCACATCGGTTCATTCGGTCGATATCCAATTTATATTTAATCCACCATTCGTATCGACGTTGAAGTGGACTTCGCTGTGTAGAGATAAAATATTTATATCGTCGGTCGACTACCGAATACCGCGCATTAAAGGTTTCAGGAACTTCTTCGATAGTAACAATCGCCACATCGTCAGGCAACACGCTATTGAGGGAATGACAGAGACTGTCTACGTCGACTGACGCCGTCACACGACAGTGCGCGACCTGACCGCGGGCATGAACACCGGCGTCAGTTCTCCCTGACCCGACAACCGAATGCCGTTCCTGGAGAATTTGATCGAGCGCATGCTCAATTTCAGCCTGGACGCTTCGTCCGTTCTCCTGGATTTGCCAGCCGACGAAATCCGTTCCGTCGTATTCAATAGTCAGTTTTAGAGTTTTCAATGTAATAGCCGTAGAAGAAAAAGCCCCGAAGGAATCGGGGCCCTTGAGACGCTGCCATTCCTAAAAGTGGGTTTCGATTCCCACAGAAAAGCCGTCAGGGATACCCGAGGTCATCACAATCTGAGGACACAGGCGCCAGTGCCAGTTCCCTGATGTCCCTTCAAGTGCCTTGTTATAGTCAGAGGCTGCTTTCCCGGCGCTGATTGCACTAACAATATGATTTGCGATGACTGCCGCGACAATAAATCGTGAATTATAGAGAATATTTCCCGATGATATTCGAAGATCGCGATAGCGCTGCCGTTCGACGGCGCTTTTCCACTCCCAGGCGTACCCCGCCGAAGGATCATAGAGAAGGTCAAGTCTTCTGTCCTGCAATTTCTTCTCATTATACTGATAAATATTATCGAAATTTCCAATATTAACAAAGTAGTCATCATCCTTCCCTTCACTCTGAACACCGGCATTCAGTGCGGCATAGAGGCGGGCATCGTTCTGGACGTGTCTTCCGTAAATCTGACAACCTGCATACGTAAGCCATAATCCCGCTTCTGCAATTGTAAAATATTTCCCCCTAGAATATTTCTCGGCATAGTACTCACCTGCCCCCGGAATAATCATCGAATAGAGTACAGCAAGAAACACCGATTTTCTTTGACTCCCATCGATTTCTGTGAATGCCGGGTTGTAACCTGAGTCATGCAATTTTTCTTGCATCGACATCCCCAGTAGTTGCTGGTGAATATCCTGTCGATTTGCTGACTGCGCACAGATACCTTCCGCAAAGATGATCGATCCTATAAATGCCAAAAAAAACAATTTATTCATTATGCCTTCGTTTTTAAATGATTTTTGATATATGTCGGTCCTTTCAGAAGACGCCCGGAAGATTCCCTTCGTTACAGTACATCAACTTCACCCAAACATATCCCCTTTGTATGATCATACGATAATAACCGCACCGGTAGTATATGATTCCCATACAAAGGATTTGCAGGAATACGGACTTTTATATAATTATCTGTAAACCCCTCCATTACTCCGTCGTGTGCTGTTTCTTCAACAAGCACCCGAACGCACTGACCGATACGTGCAGTATAAAATTCTTGTTTTTTCTTCATCGAGAGAGTGCGGAGTGAGTTGCTCCGCCGCGTACATACTGCCGGGCTGACTTTACCCATCAATGCTGCTGCACCGGTATTCGGACGTTCCGAATAACTGAACACATGAAGATACGACACCGGAAGTCCGGCCAGCAATGAATGAGTAGCTTCAAAATGTTCATCGGATTCTCCGGGAAAGCCGACTATCACATCAACGCCTATACCCGCATCCGGAAAAAGTGTGTGAATCGAACCTATAAGTCTCACAAAATCATCTGTAAGATATCTCCGTCGCATTGCTTTCAGGATTTTATCATGACCGCTCTGCAGGGGAATATGAAAATGATGGCAGATCTTGGACGATTGTTTGATATACTGCAGGAGATTATCATCAAACAAGTTCGGTTCGATTGAGCTGATCCTAATCCGTTCGAGTCCCTTCACCGTTTCAAGTTTTTCGAGAAGAGATAACAGCGATGTCTGTACCGGCCGTCCGTAATCTCCGACATTCACACCCGTCAGCACAATTTCACGAAATCCTTGCTGCACCAGTTTCTCCGCCTGTAAAACAGTCGTCGGGATATCCTGGCTTCTGCTTTCACCCCGGGCCATCGGGATTGTACAATAGCTGCATATATAGTCACACCCATCCTGTATTTTCAGAAAAGCGCGTGTACGGTCTCCACGAGACGTTGAATACGCAGGTCCAAATTCATTTGCATCATCTATACAGCCAACGTGAATCCGGGGCATCGAGGGTTTCTTAACTTCGCCGAGAAAATCAACAGCCGAAAACTTTTCTTTCGTCCCGAGTATTAGATCGACTCCTTCGATCGATGCGATGTACTGCGGTTCCAGCTGTGCATAGCATCCGACCACGACGATAGTCGCATCAGGAGACTGCCTGTGCATGCGGCGGATAATCTGACGGCATTCGCGATTCGCCCGTTCGGTGACAGAACAGCTGTTCAATACATAAACATCGGCGGGACGATGTGAATCGACCAGATCAAATCCCCGCCCGACAAACTGTTCAGCAAGCATTGATGTCTCTGCATAATTGAGTTTACATCCCAGTGTATGCAGTGCGACTCGTTTCTTCACCTCTGGAATCCCAGTCTTTTTTCACAGAACAAAAAGGAGTTGACCCTCTCTGATTGAGAACCAACTCCTTCATCAATACAATTGGCTTCGTTCTTTTTCCAGTACCGCTCCGACTATCATTCCAAAATAATACGATATCATTATGTACGTTGGAGTGGCACTAGAGTCGAGTACCAAAAATAACTTGAAGAACTCATAAGATTATAACTGACGGAAATCGGATGGAATAGCATTATATGGCGCTCCGACTTATTCAAGTTATTTTTGAATCGAGACACTAGTTGGTGCTTGGAATTTCACTTATATCGATTTTCTCGGCACCAACAGCAACATCTTTCAACGTCATAGGAGTCAGCTTGTGCTTTTCCACATATTCATTGAGTGTGTTTTGATCTTTCCCGCGCATATATTCAAGAACGGAAAGAACTATTTTTTTGCTCTCTTTATCGAATTCGATCACCCGGAGAGGAAGAGAATCACCGACATTGAACGAGTCGGCAATATTCTTCATCGGCGTTTGTGAAAGCTGCGATACCGGTACAAACCCGTCGACACCGAGCGGCATCTCAACAATGAGACCCTTTTCAATGATTCTGACGATCTTTCCTTCCACATCGGTGCCAATCCGGTACGTCTCGGCAAAACTATCCCATGGATTATCGGAGACCTGCTTATGACCAAGCGAAATACGACGCTGGTCGACATCGATACCGAGAATGACTACGTCGATCTTGTCTCCTTTTTTCACCACTTCACCGGGATGTCGTATTTTCTTCGTCCATGAAAGATCCGAAATATGAACAAGTCCGTCGACGCCCTCTTCAAGTTCAACAAACACCCCGAAAGTTGTCAAATTCCGCACAACACCGATATGTCTTGAACCAACCGGGTATTTGGAGAGAAGGGTTAACCAGGGATCCGGCTCGAGCTGCTTCATGCCGAGCGATATTTTCTTTGCTTCCTTGTCGATACTTAAAATAACCGCATCGATCATTTGCCCCATGGAAACCATCTGTGAGGGATGCTTGATGTGCTGTGTCCAGCTCATCTCCGAAATATGAATGAGTCCCTCTATTCCCTTTTCGATCTCGATGAATGCACCGTAATCAGCCAGAGAAACCACCTTGCCGGTGACTTTCAGGTTGACCTGATATTTCTCGTGGATCTTCTCCCACGGATGCGGCTGGAGCTGCTTCATACCCAGGGAAATCCGTTTCTTTTCCTGGTCGAAATCGAGAACAACGACGTTCACGGTCTGATCTAGTTTCACGACTTCCGATGGATGACTGACGCGCCCCCAGGATAGATCGGTAATATGAACAAGGCCATCTACACCTCCGAGATCGACAAATACACCGAAGTCGGCGATCGCCTTGACATTTCCTTCCAGAATCTGTCCCTTTTCAAGACTGTTCAGAATGGCCTTGCGTTGATCGGCCATTTCTTCTTCAACAAGCACTTTATGGCTGACAACAACATTTTCGGATGGATGATTAATTTTCACAACTTTGAAATCGAGCTCGCGGCCGAGAAATGCATCGAAATCACGAACGGGGCGGATATCGATCTGAGAACCGGGCAAAAACGCATCGATGCCCATTAAATCTACGACTATACCCCCTTTGATTCTCCGTACACACCTACCTTTCAATACTTCGCCTGTATCAAAGGATTTGGTAATGCGTTCCCACACGCGCATGAAGTCTGCACGTTTGCGGGAAAGGATCATCTTGCCATCTTTGTCTTCGACGCTTTCGAGAAATACTTCAACCTCATCACCGATTTTCAATTCGTCGATATTAGGAAATTCCTGGATGGGAACCGTTCCTTCCGATTTAAATCCGATATCGATCGAGACCTCGTTGTCGCCGATATAGGCTACACGTCCCCGGACGATTTCTCCTTCGTTAATTTTCCCTAATGTACTTTCATACAGTTTTTCGAGTTCTTTGAATTCTGCTTCCGAGTAACCTCGTTCGTCGTGTTCTGCCGGTTTCGACAAGGTCTCGGGTTTTTCATCAGCCATTAAGCCTCCACAATCTCTCCATTTCCACAATAGCAGGCACCGTCATCAAAATGATGCTTCCGCGTTCATGAAGAGAGTACCGATCATTATAAGTGATTGATAATATGATTTAATGATGACGTAAATTCATTCTATGCAATAATATCGTTCGGGACAAGTGCCTCTATCGCGATTTTCACTTTTTCCATAAGCCATTGAGGCGTCGATGTTGACCCGGTAATTCCGATACTTTCTTTTCCCTCAAACCACTTCCGCTGTAACTCGTCAATATCTTCAATAAAAAATGTCCGCTCGTTAACTTCACGGGCAATTTCGAACAGGACTTTGCCGTTTGAGCTCGTGCGTCCGGCAACAAAAATAATTACATCATTCTGTGCGGCAAATTCCCGCAGTTTTTTTTCACGTCCAGACACCTGACCGCAGATGGTGTCTTTCGCATGAAATTCTATCGCTTCGTTTTCAAACGTCGCGACTTCAAACTCTTTTATCTGGCGTGCAAGATTATCACGGATTGCATAAAACGTCGGTTTATCCATCGTCGTTTGTGAGAACAACACCGTCTTGCGGCTGTAATCGACCTTTGAAATCTCATCAAGCGATTTGATAACTACTGCTTCCCCTTTGGTCTGTCCTACCAGTCCAATGACTTCAGCGTGATCTTTTTTCCCAAAGATAACGACCTGAAAACCATTATCATAGAACTTTCTGATCCGTTCCTGGACTTTCGTTACTACCGGGCACGTTGCATCTATAAGTGTAATTCCGAGTGCACGGGCCTTCTCATAAGTCTCGGGCGGTTCTCCATGCGCGCGAATAAGAATCTTTCTTCCCCGGAACAATTCAAGATCTGCGTAGGAAATTGGCTGAAGTCCTTCTCGTTTCAGTCGTTGAATCTCGACGGGATTATGGATGATCTCACCAAGCGAATAAAGCGTTCCGGATTCCTGAAGCTCCTGCTCGGCGATGTCGATCGTACGAATAACACCCCAGCAAAAACCCGAATTTATATCAACGGTAATTTTCATGAATTTTCGATAATATCCCGTGCCCTCGCCAGAACAAAGTCCACTTGCTCTTCAATGCCAAGGAACGATGTATCGAGTTCGATTGCATCATCGGCTTTTCGCAGCGGGCTCATCTGCCGTGTGGAGTCTTTTCTATCACGAGTCACAATTTCATTTTCTAGCGTTTCCACATCGGTTGAAATCCCCTGCTCCAGCAGTTCTTTTGCCCGGCGCTCCGCACGGACCCGTGGAATGGCAACCATAAAAATTTTCAGTTCTGCCTGAGGGAAGACCACCGTGCCGATATCGCGTCCTTCGAGCACAACCCCCTTTTCCACTCCCATGAAACGCTGCTCGCGAACCATAACTTCTCTCACGCTTGGAATGCTGCTAACCGCACTGGCGGCTTTCGTCACTTCGGGAAGGCGTATTTCTCGCGTGACATCTTTTCCGTCGACCAACACTCTCAAAGAACTATTGTCCTTTTCTAAACGGACATGTATTTTTTCTGCAATACGTGAGACTTCTTCTTCATCGGATGGATCGATGTTCTCGTTTAAAACCCGCCAGGTAATGGCACGATACATCGCACCCGTATCGATGTAAAGATAACCAAGCCGCTCGGCAACACGCCGGGCTGTCGTGCTTTTTCCCGACGCTGCGGGACCATCGATGGCAATGATGATCTTCTTCAAGCTACCCTGTATCGTTCTCTTAGCTTTAAAATGTAAGAATTTTCTTTATTTGAAGCAATAGGGTGATCTAATTTCTTAAGCTACTGGGAAAAGTGTAAAATTTTCTTATATTTTAGAGATGAGAAAACTGACCCATGATGAAATTGCCGCTCAGCGCACCAAACGAGCCGATCTTCAGGCCACACCCCGTGTTCCCATAGATGTGCTTGTCGATAACGTCCGCTCACTCTATAACATAGGATCGATTTTCAGAACGTCGGATGGTGCATGGATTCATAAGCTTTTTCTCTGCGGATTCACCCCACATCCACCTCGTAAAGAAATAGAAAAAACCGCACTCGGAGCAACCGGGACCGTTCCGTGGGAGTACCGGAAAGATCCGCTTGAAGTAATCCTTGAATTAAAACAGCAAAAAGTCACAATCTGCGTCCTTGAACAGACAACAAAGAGTATTCCATATACGGCAGTCTCCCCCTCAAATTTTCCACTCTGTCTGGTCATCGGGAATGAGATTACCGGCGTGTCGCATAGACTGGTAGAGGCGGCCGATATGGCTATCGAGATTCCGATGGTGGGAACGAAGCAATCGCTGAATGTAGCCGTGGCCTACGGCATTGCAGTTTTTGAGCTTGCTTATATTTTCAGTTCCGGAGGAAATCAGAAGGGGTTGTAGCTGCAACACTTAATTAATACTTTTTTCTATATTCAACGCAACAACACCATCTTCTTTACAGAGTTCCATTTCGGCGTCGAGATTCGATAGAAATAAACCCCCGAAGAAACCGCTGTACCGATTTCATTTCTGCCATCCCAGGTTAATTCATTGTATCCAGCAGGGTATTCGTCGTCTGTGAGTGTCCGTACTTCGCGTCCGAGTGCATCGTAAATAATTAGCTTGACCCTAGATGCTACCGGTAATTCGAATGCGATCTTTGTTGATGGGTTGAATGGATTGGGGAAATTATCATATAGGTGGAATTCCTTTGGCGGACTGATGGTAAACGCTATTTCCTTCGCCCAGCTCTGACCATCGGATGTTTTTATCAGCACTTTGATTTTCTGCTCTTTTCCGATTGGCGCAGATCGTTCGAGTGAGAACCTAAACTCAGCGTCTTTTGATTGCTTCGCCAGTATATCTTTCAGCATGATTTTCGGTGATTCAAGCTTCAACCATGATTGCGGACTCTGGATCTCAACGGTGACATTTTTTGCAGCGATCGCTGCCGTGTTCTCAACGGTCAGTGCAAGCGAGTTGCCTTTTGAATTATACGGTATCTCATTCGTTTGAGCATAAAGAAGAACCGGAATGAAGATCATAATGATAAATAGCCTTTTCATAATTCTATTCCCTCTAACTCTTTTATCTTTTGTCTTTATACTTTTATCTTCTTCCATATACCGCTCCTGACGGAGCTCTGTTGTTCTTTAATTACCCTTTTCTACCAATATTCCGTCCCTATGGGACTCTCTGCCTTAAAAATTATAAATCCCTCTCAACCTCAATAAGGAAAAATGAACGCGTCATCCTGATGACCTGTCCGCCAGAGCGAAGCGTAGGTGGAAAATCAGGATCTAGTAAAAATCCTTTCCCCTTTTTTCCTTTTTAATTTTTACTTTTTCCTTCTATAATGATTTCCCTACGGCTGAAAGACAAACTCCACCACATTATTCGTCGATAAGTTCTGTGCCTTGTCCTGTTGAACTGTTCCCAACTTAACCCTGAATGTCAAATTCACCGGCAGTAACTCCTTAGTCACCTCGCCGTTCACTGTATTTCCAATCTGCCTCCACGCACCCGAATAATAACTTGCCTGTGCATTATCGACCGGCTGATTCTGTGAATTCTTCACTCTTACCGTACATAACACAGTCGAGAAGCTTACGGTATTATTTGTTGAAATATCCTGTGACTTATCCATGGATATATATTCATGTGTCATTCTGAATGAATAATTATTGGGCAATAGTTCTTTATTTGCTGATCCACCACTTGTTGTACCGAAACTCCTCCATGCGCCCGAGTAATACTGTACCGTTCCCTGATCTATTAAGCTGCCCTGACTGTTCTTTAATTGTACTGTTGCATTCACGGTTTGGAATACTACCGTAGGATTTGTGCCTATATCTTGCTGTTTATCTTTGTTTGCATACGCGTATGTCATTCTAAATGAATAGTTATTCGGCAATAGTTCTTTTGCTGCTGTACCGTTTGTTGTAGTTCCGAAGTCTCTCCATGCACCGGAGTAATATTGCACCGTTCCTTGATCTATCAAACTGCCTTGACTGTTCTGCAATTGTACTGCTGCGTTTACGGTTTGGAAGACTACTGTACTATTTGTTCCTATATCTTGTTGTTTATCTTTACTCGCATAAGCATACGTCATTCTGAACGAGTAATTATTCGGTAGTAGTTCCTTATTTGTTGCACCGTTTATAGTAGTTCCAAAGTCTCTCCACGAACCGGAGTAATACTGGACTGTTCCTTGGTCAATCGAACTGCCCTGGCTGTTTTGCAATTGTACTGCAGCGTTGACGGTCTGGAAAATTACTGTTGGATTTGTTCCGATATCTTGTTGTTTATCTTTACTTGCATAAGCATAGGTCATTCTAAATGAATAATTATTTGGCAACAGTTCTTTTGTTGCTGCACCGTTTATAGTAGTTCCAAAATCCCTCCAGGCACCTGAGTAATACTGGACTGTTCCGCCTCCGGCGGATTGATCCATCAAACTGCCCTGACTGTTTTGCAATTGAACTGCAGCGTTAACAGTTTGGAAAATTACCGTTGGATTTGTTCCGATATCTTGTTGTTTATTCTTACTTGCATAAGCATAGGTCATTCTGAATGAATAGGTATTTGGCAATAGCTCTTTGGCTGCAATGCCGTTTGTCGTTGTTCCGAAGCTTCGCCATGCACCGGCATAATATTGCACTGTGCCTGTGTCTATCAAGGCACCGTTGCTGTTTTGCAGTTGAATTTGCGCATTGACGGTTTGAAATACTACAGTATCACTCCCTACAGGCACATTTGATTTTGTTTGTGTGCCGTACTCGTACGTCATACGCAAACTTAAGGTTTTTTGGTTTGTTGTGATGGTGAATGTGCCGTCGTTGTTGTTGACGGCGTCTTTCCAGGCGCCCTCATAGTATTGAAGCGCTCCGCTGGTGAGTTTGGTGCCGCTGCTGTTTACAAGCTTTACAATAAAACCGGATGGAGGAACCGGTAATTGTCGCAGCAGATACTCCGTATTATAACGAATGAGGGCGTATGTCTCGCTTGTGAGCGTTGATGAGCTATCTTGATTTGCAGCAACAAGCACTGAACTGAGTGTCGCTCTGGCAGCACCGATATTATTTGCTTGGAGTGATGCTTTGGCTGATGCAAAAAACGCCATATATTTATCGGCTGTTGATTGTGTTGTGATCCAGCCGAGCTCGCGGGAGCGGGTGGTGAATGAGCATAGCGTATCAAGAAATATCAAGTGGTCGAAGGGATCTGGGGGGATTGACGGGCTAATGGTAGTACCGCGAAATGAATTGGTCTCTAGATTTTCCTTTAGATCATCCATTCGTTGTTGTTCGTTGCGCTTTATATCAATATGAATATCTTCATAATAACCCTGAGCATAGAAAGTTGAGATTTTAGGCAAACCAGAATTCTTTATTGAAAAAAGGACCGATCTTCCTGGTACGACCTTAGCCTTAAACTCATATGAAGAGAATTCCGATAAATTAAGTAATTTCAAACGACCTCCACTCCACGGTGCAGGCGCAGAGTAAACAGAATTCTTTATTGCATTCTCCACAAAAAAGTCAACTAGCGCCTGCTTACTTGTCGTTGAATTATTCACAGCATATCTATACATCAAGGAATCATTATTTTTACTAACTTCACATTTTACCTCTGCTTCAAGCTTATTGGCAACTGTGTATTTCCTGCCTGCCAGAGTAGGCCCATTTGGCCATTCACCGTATAAGCTTCCATTCCAACTGAACACCGCTTCCCTTTCGGTCTTAAATGCCGGACCTTCCATATAACCGACACTTCCAGTAATTTCTAATATTCCATCCCCGTCGATATCGATAAACCTGAAACTTTGTACCAGCATTTGGATAACGGGATAACCTTCAGGTGTAACAGCACTTATACAGGAGCCCGTAACACCATCCCAACTATATATCCACCAAATTTCCTGATCAAATCTCGATCCATAATTAAAAACAGAAATAATATCAACCTTCCCGTCTTTATTCAGGTCAAACGAACCATTAAAATATTCTCCACTATATTTTTCATCAATCACCGGTTCTGAAGTCCATAGAATCTGATTGTCTCTGAAAATGCCTGTTATATATTTATATCGTGCATCGTTCAATTTTGATCGGGCAATAAATAGGAAAGCATGCTGCAGTGTCCCATAAGGGTCTTGAATATATCCATTGGCAATACCATTATCACCAATAGAACTGTCAACATCGACAACTGCTTCATCATCCCCGATATGAAATGTTCCGTCCTTATATGTCTGTAAAAGTGAATTAATACTTGTTGTAGCAGTTTTTACCCTCTGTTCGCGCGTTTGGCTTGCAGCAATAAAAGTAAGTGTAGAAAGTATGCAGGTTAAATAGAATATTTTTTTCATAATCCAACCTTTATGTTAAAGAGTGTAGAATAACTGTTATTGCTTCTTAGGCAAGTAATTTCTTGAATAACGTAAAACTGCCTTACCATATCCCTTTTTACCGATATTCCCGGAATTTTCTGTTGCGCCATTATACCTATCATAAGCTTTTAAGAAAGTCATCTCAAAACCATTTGTCCAATTGCTTGTTTTATTGGAAAGATTGACCAATTCAGCATCTAATTTCATTCCCATAAATGGTACTGCATAATAAAAATTTGTGTCGGCAATATTTAAATATTCCGGCAGATGATTGTCGTTAATTGGATAATTCCGATCTCCATGAGCGGTTGGGTACATCATCTGCAATAATCCATACGAAGACGCTGTGCGTGTTTGTGCAATACCTGTATTCATTATTCCTTTTTGCCATTGATATCGAAGCCAATTATTAGCCGTATCGCGAGCGGCGGCTTCTTTTTGCTCATCTATCAAATTCTCGTTATTTTGTAATGCCTTTTTAGTATCTTCAAATTTTTTATTCCATATTTCAACCGGGTATGTATACCATATAGTGTCACCGTGTGCATTTGTCTGAGGATACAGATTTTTTATTGCACTTGGATTTACTACGGAACAGTATTTATAAAATTCTTCCCATATAGTCCCGACATACCCGGGATAGGCAGAAATTCTTCCAACGCCATCGTATAAATTTGTATGATCAGTTGGTATTTCCGGATGGCCTTTATCTGAGAAGCTTTTAATTCTATATTGAAAGTCGTCTGTAAAGTAGATGCTGGTTCCATCCTTGCCAGCATTTTTCTGTATATGCCACGCGTCATAAAATGGCTCCCATCTATACGAAGGGTTAAAAGCGTTACTCTCTGCTTGAACATCTCCCTTAATGAATTGTGGTGGGATGCCATACTTGCCTGCATACAATATTATAATGCTATCAAGGTTAAATGAATTCCCAAAGACATCTATCACTGTCCGGTGTGTGTTGCCCAAACTATCAGGTTTCATCACCTCAATCTCAATCGAAGCAGTTTTCTCATCACTTACTCTGTTCGCGGTTAATTTTGTCTTATAAGTTTTCCCTTCTTCCCAGTATCTTCCAACCAGGCGAAGCATTCCCTTCGGCAAGCTATCTGAACCTGTAAAGTTATTACCACTGTATGTCGGATATTGATCTTCCCAATATACAGGATTATTTTCACTTCCTTGTGCAGCAACAGGATCACCGAACGTTACATCATCAAGTCCACCACCTGGTAATTTTGTAGGATCAGTAGTTTCATGAATCTTCAACTCACCATCTTCTTCTGTCGCATAATAGTACTTCGTCTCACCCAGAAGTATACCATTGGTATTATTTACATATAACTGCCCGTATCCCGTCGTGTACACTTGATCATCAGTAAAAAGAGTGACTCCGACAATGTCTTTACTCTTCAAGGAGTCTCCATCTGCGATATATTCCACCCCGCTATCACGCGCAACTTCGTATGGAATATCATAGAGAGTCTCACCAACCTGTCCGTCCGGGCTTCGTAAATATCCATATGGATATATTCCCGAAATTATCGATTGAATCATCGGAAGTTTTGACTTCTTCGGAACCATCTGACGAATCGACCCTGCT
>Ga0187886_1000078_pt1 | contig 142620 bp, 109 predicted proteins | sample June2016WEW_20_1_FD_133001 | JGI IMG/M metagenome (GOLD analysis project Ga0187886, IMG submission 133001) | Peatland microbial communities from SPRUCE experiment site at the Marcell Experimental Forest, Minnesota, USA - June2016WEW_20_150 | ecosystem: Environmental > Terrestrial > Soil >...
CAGGTGGGCAATGAGGGAAAGAACGAGAAAGAAGGAGAAGCGTTCCTTCTTCCGGGCCAGCCAGGTTAGGACCAACCTTACGCGGAGCCGAAAGCGCGGGGTCCTGCGGAAGAAATCGAAAAGCTCCGGCGACGTCCGAATCATGACTGTCCCCCCCGCGATTCGGCGGGCCCTTCCTTCCCTCAATAATAATAACACGATCGGCCGAAATCGTTCAATGCGCTGCCTTGACGCGCTCCGGCCCCTGATTTACAATTCTTGCCGGATATGGGCTGGGGGGCCAAAGCTCAGAACCGCCGACAATAGCCAACATGGATGCCACGCGGGCGCGCGCGGCCAACCTGTGAGGCGATATGACGTGTCCGGCATGGCCGGAGGGGAGGTGCCCATGAGACGGCGGTTTTCGGTATCCCTGGGTTTTGGCTTGCTGGCTTGTATTTTGACGACACTCTCATTCCCCCAAAAGAAGCCCGATTGGAAGGGAAGGATCGATAAGGAGGGCGACGTCGTCGTCGTCAAGAATCCCCGCTCGCCCCAGTACGGCGCCGGGGCCTTCTCTCTCGAGGAAGACCTGTCGGTCGGCGGCCAGGACAGCGCCGACACACTGCTGGCCGAGATCACTTCGATCGCCGTGGACGGCCGCGGCGTGATCTTCGTCCTGGATGGGAAGGACAAGGACGTCAAGGTCTTCGGCCAGGATGGGAAACACATCAAGACATTCGGCAAGGCCGGCCAGGGCCCGGGAGAGTTCCCGAATCCACAATCTATCCGCTTCAACGAGAATAACGAAATCGTCGTGGTCAATGTGGCCCGGCTCTCCATTTTCGACGCGAGCGGGAACTACCTCCGGGATATCTCCCTGGGCGGCCAGATCCTCATGGGGATATGGCCCGACTCCCGCGGGAACTACTTCGGATATTGCATAGCAAACATGGGCCCGGAAGGACGCTATGAACTTCACAAGTATGACGGAGCGTTCAAAGATCTTTTTGTTATCGAATCCTCGCCCCTTATGAACTCCGGCCGCGATGGGTATGATCCGTTTTTCCCGGTGCTCCGGTGGGCCCCTCTGCCCGGAGGCGGCGTCGTCTGCGGCCACGCCGTTAAGCCCGAGCTCAGAGTCCACGACACGAACGGACGCCTCCTCCGAAAAATCCAATTCGATCCGGAACCCGTCCCGGTGGTGCAGGAGGACGTGAAGGAACGGACGGAGGGCACTCGCCCGGAGATGATGAATGTCCTGAAGGTTCCGAAGTATTATCCCGCCTTTCGATATCTGGTGTCCGACGATGAAGGCCGGATCTATGTTTTGAGTTGGGAGCGCCCTCCGGGCCGGAAGGGATATTATTTCGACGTGTTCGATTCCGAGGGGAGATATCTTGTCCGGGCTGTCATCCCCGTTCTTCAGCCGTTCATCCTGAAAGGCCGCCTGTATGCCTCCGAAGAAACGGACGAAGGCTACGCCGTGCTCAAGCGGTACAAGATCCGCTGGAATTTCTGAGCGGGCCCGCAAGTCCTGCCAAGCGCGCCCGCGCCAGGAGGGGTTCTGCCTCTCTTGACTCTCCCGGCGACCTGAATTACCTTGAAGCCGACGAAAGAAGGTGTCCCATGACCGTTCGCCCGCGCAAGAGAATTCCAGCCCTTATCATCTCTTCCCTGTTGGTCGCCTGCCTGGCCGCGCCTCTTGCAGCCCAGCGGCGCAGTCTGACCCCCAAGCCGTCGCCGGCTCCGAGGATCAACGGCCCGACGATCTACGGCTGCCGCCCCGGGGCGCCGTTCGCTTATGCGATTCCCGCCACAGGCGACCGCCCCATGGAATTCTCGGTGACGGGCCTTCCCTCCGGGCTGATGCTCGACGCCAAGACCGGCCGGATCACCGGAACGCTGAGCTTAAAAGGCACATACGCGGTCAAGCTCCGGGCCAAAAACGCGCTCGGCGTTTCGGAGAAGCCGTTCCGCATCGTTGTCGGCGATCAGATCGCCCTGACCCCGCCCATGGGCTGGTCGAGCTGGTATATGGCCTACACGAATATCAGCGACAAAATGATCCGGGACCAGGCCGCGGCCATGGTTTCCTCAGGGCTTGCCGACCACGGGTACACCTATATCAATATCGACGACGGCTGGAACATCAAGCTCAAATCGGACGACCCGGCGATCGGCGGCGAGCCCCGGGACGCGGCGGGCAATCTCCGCTCGAACAAGAACTTCCCAGACATGAAAGCCATGTGTGACGCCGTCCACCGGCTTGGGCTCAAGATCGGGATCTATATCTCGCCGGGTCCCGCGACCTGCGCCGGCTACGCCGGAAGCTTCGGCCACGAGGAGCAGGACGCCCGGCAATTTGCCGTTTGGGGTTTCGATTTCCTGAAATACGACTGGTGCTCCTATGGCGAGGTCGCTATCGACAAGGCACTTCCGTCCCTCAAGCACCCCTACATCGTCATGCGGGAGGCCTTGAACAAGGTCGGCCGCGACATGGTCTACAACCTCTGCCAATACGGCATGGGCGATGTCTGGGAGTGGGGGAAAGAGGTCGGCGGCAACTACTGGCGGACGACCGGGGACCTGGGCATCCCGCCCGAGGACAAGAGCCTCTGGACGTCCATGTCGCGGATCGGCTTCGGCCAGGCCGGCAAGGAGAAATTCGCCGGCCCCGGCGGCTGGAACGACCCGGACAACATCCTAGTCGGTTACATTCTCTGGAACGACAAGCTCGTCCCCGCCCCGCTCACCGGGGACGAGCAGTACACGTATTTGACGCTGTGGTCCTTGCTCGCCGCCCCGCTCATTTTCGGCGGCGACATCACCCAGCTCGACGATTTCACGCTGGGGCTTCTCGGCAACGACGAGGTCATCGAGGTCAACCAGGACGCCCTCGGCAAGCAGGCCGTGCCCGTCTCCAAAGATAAGGACTGCGAGGTCTGGGCCAAGGACATGGAAGACGGCTCCAAGGCCGTCGGACTGTTCAACCGCGGAAATTCGACAACGACCGTCACGGCCCGCTGGGAGGACCTGGGGATCAAGGGAAAATGGAAGGTCCGGGACGCCTGGCGCCAGTACGATTGGGGGGTGTTCGAAAATTGGTTCACCGAGAAAGTCAACCGTCACGGCGCCGTTCTCCTCCGGCTCCAGCCGGTCAAGGAAACCCCGATAAGGAAATAGGCATCTCGGAGGTGGGCCCTGACGATCGGAGGAAACTCGGTCACCTCGGGGCGCGGCGAGAATTTCCCGCGTTGAGAGGAAACCGTGCCGTCCCCCTCGCGGTTGGTGGATAGGATGAGCGCAAAGAAACTTCTGCTCCGGGCCGCCGGGCTTCTGGCATTCGCAGTCCTGGCTTATTTTCTCATCACCCCTCCCGCCAAGGTCGAGAACAGGGTCATCCTCGACCCGCGGCATCCTGCCGTGGTCTACGGGCAGGAGGCAACCCTGCGGAACGTCACCAAGAAGGACGTCCAGTACGTCATTGGGCCCAACCCATATATGAGCCGGCCGAAGACACGCAAGCTGGCCGTCGGGTCCGTCGACCGGATCGTGACCGAGATTCCGGTCGAGATCACCTTCGACAACGGTTCGCGCCGGAGCTCTTATACGGTTTTCCCCGGACGGCCTTATTCCTTCCGCTATGATGAGAACGGCCTGATCAGGGTTTACCCCGGGGCGCACGGCCGCGAGGACGCCGCCGACCTGGCCCCCTATGTCCCGACGCCGCCGGCCATCGTCGAGAAGATGCTGGCCCTGGCCAAGGTTGGGCCCGATGACATCGTCTACGATATCGGCTGCGGCGACGGCCGGATGGTCATCGCGGCGGCGAAAATCTACGGGGCCCGCGGCGTGGGCATCGAGATCGACCCCAAGCTCGTCGAGGAATGCGAGGCCGGCGCGAAGAGAGATGGCGTCGAGGGCCTGGTCCGCTTCATATGCGCGGACGCGACGAAGGTCCACATCGTCCCCGCCACGGTTCTGGCGCTTTACCTGCTGCCGGAATCCCTCGAGACACTGAAGCCTCTCTTCGAGTCGGATCTCAAGCCCGGCACGCGCATCGTTTCCCACAACTACCGGATCCCGGGCTGGGATGACCGTATCGTGGCCCAGGAGGTTATCCCGGGCGACGGCCCCCGGCCTCACAAAATCTACCTCTACCGGAAGTAAACGGGGGTTCATTTGAATGCGATGATCGGGTTCCTGGCGGCCTTCTGCCGGGAGCACCGGCTGGACGAGAAAATCTTCATCGTCCCGTCTTTCTCCATCGGGCACCAGATCGGGGAAGCCCTGGCCGCGGCGGGGGAGGGGTGGGTCAACCTGCGTTTTATCACTCTTCCCGCCCTGGCCCTCGAGGTCGCGGCCGTGGAGCTTGCGGCGCTCGGGAAAAAGCAGGCTGGCGAGATGGATCTCCTGGTCCTCGTCGACGGCCTCTTCCGCGAGCTCAAGAGCGGCGGCCGGCTGGAATATTTCGGCACGCTCCATCCCACGCCCGGCGTCGCGCGGGCCCTCCACCGGGCTATCCAATCGCTCCGGTTGGCCAAAGTCCGAAGCGTCGACCTTACTCCCTCGGCCTTCAAGAGGGAAGAAAAAGCCCGGGACGTTGCCCTTCTCCTCGGCCGTTACGAAAAAATCTTGGAGGAGAGGAACATCCTGGACCACCCAGGGCTGTATCTCTTCGCCCTGGAAACGATCAAGTCCGAGCGGCCGGCCGCTCCGGAAGGTTGGGACTCCAAGCCGCCGCGGGGAAAAACGAAAACGCAGGCCGCGGACCGGCTTTCGAAAAGAGCGGCCTGGCACCTGTGCCTTGAAGATCAGGGCCTCTGCGGTTTGGAAAAAGATCTCGTCGAGGCCGTCGCGGGGCCGGCGCTCGTCCTCGTCCCGCGGGACCCCGTCGCCGGGCTCGACCAGCCGCGGCTCTGGTGGGGGCCCGGTCCCGGATCCCCAGCCCCGCCCGCCGCGCCGTCATCGGACGCCGAGCGCCTGCCCTGGCTCTTCGACCCGGCGGCCGCGTCGCCGCCTGTCGGCGACGGCACGCTCAAATCCTTCCGGGCCGTCGGACCGGGGAATGAATGCCGCGAGATCCTCCGGCGTATCGCCGCCGGCAAAACCCGATTCGATGAGGTCGAGGTCATCCACCCTCCCGGCCCCGCCTACCCGGCGATCCTCCATCTCCTGGCCGAGCGGGCCCGGCTTCCCCTGACGTATGCCGGCGGCATTCCCGTTTCGTTCACGTCGCCCGGCCGGGCGTTCACGGGACTGGCCGACTGGCTCCAAAACGACTATCTCGCGGCCGACCTCTCGCGTCTCGTGGAAGCCGGCGACCTCGAACTCCTCCCCGGCGCGGCCGAGGATTCATCTGTTTCCCTGAGAATCAGCCTCCATCTGCGGCGGGCCATGATCGGCTGGGGGCGGGAGAGGTATATCGAATGTCTCACGAGGTTCAGAGCGGGCCGCGAGGCGGACCTTGACCGGCCGCCGCACGGCGATGACGAGGAGCGAAGCCCGGCCGAGATCGCGTCCCTGCGGCGCGACGTCGAAGAGATCGGACGGTTGACGGAGGCGGTCGGCTCCTTCCTGGCCCTCTTTCCCGAGGCCGGGGAATCCGGCGATTGCAGGCAGCTGGATTTCCCTGGACTCTGCGAAGGACTCAGGACGGCTCTCGAAACGAAGGTCCGGCTCCGGTCCGAGCTCGACCGTCAGGCGCTCGAGGTCATCGTTTCCGAACTGCGCAAGGCCGCGGGCGAGGGCGAGGGGCCGGCTTCTCCAGGGACATTGGACCGCGACGATGCCCTTGACCGGCTCCGCACGCTGGTCACGTCCCTATCCGTCGGCAGCTCCTCGCCGCTCCCCGGCCACCTCCATGTCTCGAGCTTTGACTCCGGGGGCTTTTCGGGGAGGCCCGAGACGTTTATCGTCGGGCTCACGGATTCCGCGTTCCCCGGGCCCGGCCCGCAGGACCCGGTCCTTCTCGACTCCGAGCGGGAGGCGATCTCCCCGTTCCTGCCGACCACGGCCGACGCCCTCAAATCGAATCTCTACGCGATGGCCGTCCTGCTCTCATCGCTCCGCGGGAGGGTGACGCTCAGCTATCCGGCATACGACATTATGGACGAGCGGACCCTGTATCCCTCCTCCGTTCTTCTCCAGGCCCACCGGCTTTCCCGGGGCGATGCGGGCTTGGATTATTCGGCCCTCGAACGGGCTTTCCAGAGCGAAGCGCTCCTGGCCGGACGACTGGACCCGGCCGGTTTCCTCCCGGACGACGGAGACAACGCCGTCGACGAGAGGGACTGGTGGTTCGGCCGCCTCGCCCGCGCCGGACGGTTCCTCGACGGGGTCGATGCCGTCATGAAGAACTTCCCCTCGCTCCGTTGCGGGCTCGAAGCGGCTGAGGCCCGGAGCGGCGATCCTCTGACTGAATACGAAGGCCTCGTCCGCATCGACCGCAGCCGTTATGATCCGGTCATCAACCACGAGATCGCCCTGTCGGCCTCGCGCCTGGAGCTATTGGCCAAATGCCCTTATGGCTACTTTCTGCGCTACATTCTGGGCGTCGAGCCGCCCGAAGAGCTCGAACTCGACCGGTCCCGGTGGCTCGACCCGATGCAGCGCGGCAGTCTCATCCACGAGATCCTTTGCGATTTCATGACCGCGGTCAGCGGAAAGAAGGAAAGGGTCGACGCGGCGAAGCACGCTCCGCTCATGGAGACAACCGGCGACGGTGTCATCCTCAAATGGAAGGAGCTTATCCCGCCTCCGTCCGCGGGCATCTTCGAAAAAGAGCGGAAGGACATCTTCGAGGCCCTGGGCATCTTTCTCAGGGTCGAAGCCGGCCGGGACGCCGGCGACCGGCCGCTCCTCTTCGAGAAACGGTTCAGCGGCGTCGAGATCGGCCTCGGCGAAGAAAGGTCATTTGTCCTCCGGGGGACCATCGACCGCATCGACGGGACCGGGCCCGGCACCTACCGGATCCTGGATTACAAAACGGGGAGCTACAGGCCTTACGAGGGCTTCCGTTCGTTCGGCAAGGGCCGTGTCATCCAGCACGCGCTCTACGCCCTGGCCGCCGAGCAGATTCTCAAGCGGGAGAAAACGGACCTGCGTCCCCGGGTTACGGAAAGCGGCTACTATTTCCCGACGCGCCGCGGCGAAGGGCGGGAGATCACCGTCGGGGAATTCGACCGGCAGGCGTTCCGGATGCTCCTCAACGACATTCTCGACCTGGTCGCCAAAGGCCGCTTCGTGACCGGGCCCGACGCCCAATGCGATTTCTGCGATTTCGCGCCGGTCTGCGGCGGCTCGCCCGAGGAGGCCAAGCGGAAAGTCAAGGCCAACCCGGAGGTCTTCGAGGCCTTGGACAGGTTGAAAAGGTATGACTAAGCCCGTCGATCAGGATGCCCGCGACAGGATCGTTCGGGACCTGGATACCACGTTTCTGGTCGAGGCGGGAGCGGGATCGGGAAAAACGCGGAGCCTGGTCGACCGGATGATCGCCCTCATCGCCACGGGGCGGTCGTCCATGCAGGGCCTGGCGGCGGTGACCTTCACGCGGAAGGCGGCCGCCGAGCTCCGGGGCCGTTTCCAGCTCGCCCTCGAACGGAGCCTCCGCCCGGACGAAAAGAGTTTCGGGCGGGAAGAGAAGGACCGGCTCCGGGCCGCGCTCCGGGACCTCGAGCAGGGCTTCATCGGTACTATCCATTCCTTCTCGGCCCGGCTGATCCGCGAACGTCCCGTCGAGTGCGGGATCGACCCGGAGTTCGAAGAGATGGAAGACCTCGATGACGCCCTTTTCCGGGAGACGTGCTGGCACGATTATCTCATCGAGGCCGGACTCAAGGCCGAAGACGTCCTCCGGGCCATGGAGGACGTCGGTCTCTTCCCAGCGGACCTCCGGGACGCCTTCGAAAGCCTCTCGCTCTACCCGGAAGTCGAACCCGCGGGCGGGCGCTCGGCCCCCCCCAACTTCGCGGTCCTCCGCTCAGAGCTCGAGGAGTTTCTGGGCCGGGCCGCCGTCGCGGTGCCCCCCGAACGCCCCGAAACCGGCCGGGACGAGCTCCAGAACCTGATGCGCCGTCTGTTCGGTCGGCGCGGCCGGCTGGGCTTCACGGACCCCGTTCTTCTCATGGAGAGCCTGGAACTCATGGACCGGAGCCCGGACGTCAAGAAAAAATGCTGGCCGGACAAAGCCGCGGCGGATGCGTTCGAGGGGGCCTTCGAGGATTTCCGGGAGGACGTCGTGGCCCCGGCCTTGCGGGCCTGGCGCGAATACCGGCACGACAAGGCCCTGGCCTTCCTGCGGCCGGCCGTGAGATTCTACGAGTCCCGGCGCCGCGAAAAATCCAGACTCAACTTCCAGGACCAACTTCTTGTCGCCGCCGGGCTCCTCCGGGACAATCCCGAGGTCCGGGAGTATTTCAAGGACCGCTATCGGCGAATCCTGGTTGACGAATTCCAGGACACAGACCCCATCCAGGCTGAAGTCCTTTTCTACATCACAGGCAGGGACATTCGCGAGCGGGACTGGACCAGGCTCGTCCCCGACCCGGGACGCCTTTTCCTCGTCGGCGACCCGAGGCAATCCATTTACAGATTCCGGCGGGCCGATATCGACATCTACAACCTGGTCAAGCGGCGCATCGAAGCGGGCGGCGGAGAGGTCCTCCCGCTCACCGCGAACTTCCGGTCGCTCCGGTGCATCGCCGACTGGGTCAACCCGATCTTCGAGGGCACGTTCCCGGCCGGGGCCGACGGGTATCAGGCCAGCTTCGCCCGGCTCGACGCCGTGCGGCCGGACTGCGCGGACGCGGCGCAGGGCGTTTTCAAAATCTCGATCCCCAAGGTCGCATGGAACAGGGGAGAAGACATCGCCGCGCTCGACGCGGCCAGGATCGCCGGGTTCGTGGCCTGGGCGTGCGCCGGGAACCTCAAAGTCGAAGAGCGTGGGACGGGCGCGCGGCCGGCCAGGCCGGAAGACTTCCTCGTCCTCTTCCGCTACAGAAAGAATATGGACATCTACGCCCGCGCCCTGGCCGCGGCGGGCGTCCCTTATGATATCTCCGGAAGCGCCGCCTTTTCCGAGAGCGACGAGATCGGCCAGGTCGTCCGGCTTCTTCTGGCGCTGAAGTCTCCCGACAATCCCGTGGCCGCGGCCGCCGTGCTCAAGGGCGTGTTCTTCGGCGTGAGCGACCAGGAACTCTTGGATTTCAGCGCCTCGGGCGGGACGTTCTCTTTCACGGGCGAGATCGCGCCCGGGGGCGAAGCGGCGGCCAAGGTCCGCCGCGCCCTCCAGACGCTCCGGGACTGGTGGGCATGGACGAAGCGGTACGCGTCTTCGAACGTCCTGGAGATGGTCCTCGAAGCGTCGGGGCTCCTCAACTACCTCGTTTCCTCCGGCGGGGACGGGCCGGGCCAAGCCGGAAACGTCCTCAAACTGGTCGAGGTCGTCCGGGCCCTGGAGACCGAAGGAACGACGTCTTTCGCCGCGGTCGCCGACTTCGTCGCGGAGTGGATCGAACTTGATACGTTCGGGGAAATGAACCTCACGCCGGGCCGCCGGGATGTCGTCCGCCTCATGAACCTCCATAAGGCCAAGGGGCTCGAGGCGCCGGTCGTGATCCTGGCCAATCCGGCCGGCCGGAGGCGGCCCGAGCCGGACAAACACATCGTGAGGTTCACGGGGCCGGTCTTGAGCCGGCGGGCCGCTTCGGCCGGAGATATGCCCGGACCGCGCGGCCATTTTCTTTTTTCAAAGAAGCTGCGATGGGCGAGACAGTCCATCTCTGAACCGGCCGGATGGGCGGAGACCGTCGAGGAAGAAAAGAAGTATGCCGAGGCCGAAGAGCACAGGCTCATGTACGTCGCGGCCACCCGGGCCGGGGACATGTTGGTCGTGAGCACGTATGGAGGAGACCTCGGGGCGAAAAAGGCCTGGGGGACCCTCGACGGTTGGCTGGGAGATATCCCGGAGCTTGCCTGGCCGGGGCCCGGGCATGAGGCGGACCAGAAGCGCGAAGCCGCGCGGGCCGGGAAGCTTGTTTTAAAGCCGGGCGAGGTCGCCAAGGTAAGGGAGGGCATTCTCGCGAGGAGGGGGGCCGCCTCCCGGGCCGGCTATCTCCGCGAAAGCGTCACCTCGCTTGCGAGGCGGGAGAGGTCGTCGCCGGAATGGCCGGCGAGCGGTTTCGGCATGAAGTGGGGGACCGCGGTCCACATGATGATGAACGTCCTCGGTAAAGCCGGGAGGGACGGCGCGCCGGAAAAGGGAACGCTCGTGATTTCCGACGCTACGCTCAGGCTCTTGGCGCGAAACGCGCTTGAAGCGACGCACCTCGTCGCCGGGGAGGATGAGAAACTCGCGGCCCTTGTCCGGGAGATCATCTCCTCGGAATTCTGGGCCAGGGCCATGGCCGCCGAAACAAAGTTCTTTGAGACCCCCTTCGCGGTCAAGGTGGGACCGGAAGACCCGGATTACGGGGAACTCTCCAGCCGGGCCGGACTGGTCTCAATGGCCGGGGCGAGGCCTGTCGCTCCGGTCAAGAACGCGCCGCTCGTCCTTTCGGGCGCCATCGACCTGGCCTTCCTCGAACGAGACGGATGGGTCATCGCCGATTACAAGACCGACCGTGTCGCGGAAGGCCCCGAGGACAAGGATGCCGGAGAGGACAGGCCGGCCCTCCGCGAACTCGTGGACTATTACCGGCCGCAGGTCGCTCTCTACGGCCGATTCTGGGAGAAGATCACCGGCCAGCGGGTCAAAGAATCCGGGCTCTATTTCACTTCGGCCGCGAAATGGGTCAGGATCGGCTGAGCGCGTCCAGGCTCTCGTAGCCGAAATAGGCCCGCAACTCCTGAACCTTGTCGGTCCGCTCCCAGGTGAATTCCGGGAGCTCGCGCCCGAAGTGACCGTAGGCCGCCGTCTTCTGGTAGATGGGCCGCCGGAGGTCGAGCATCTCGATCATGCCCTTGGGCGTCAGCCGGAAAATCTTGCGAACGGCCTCTTCGATCTGCCGCTCGCTGATTCGGCCGCCGCTGTGGATGTTGACCATGAGAGAGAACGGCTCGATGACGCCGATGGCGTAGGCCAGCTGGACCGTGCAGTGGTCGGCCAGGCCCGCGGCCACGATATTCTTGGCGATATAGCGGGCCGCGTAGGCCGCCGAGCGGTCAACCTTGGTCGGGTCCTTGCCGGAAAAAGCGCCGCCGCCGTGGGGACAGCTGCCGCCGTAGGTATCGACGATGATCTTCCGGCCGGTCAGACCGGTGTCGCCGACGGGGCCGCCGATGACGAACCGGCCCGTCGGGTTGATAAGATATTCGACGTTCCCCCGCCGGAGTTCGGCCGGGATGACTTTTTCGATGATCTCGGCGATGACACCTTCGCGGATCGTCGAGTCCTTGACCTCGCTGTCATGCTGGGTCGACAGGACGACCTTCTCGACGGCCACGGGCCGCTTGTTTTTGTACCGGACGGACACCTGGGACTTGGCGTCGGGCCGGAGCCAGGGCAGGAGTCCGGCCTTGCGGACCGCCGCCTGCTTTTCGACGAGCCGGTGGGCCAGGCGGATCGGCAGGGGCATGAGCTCGGGCGTCTCGACGGTGGCGTATCCGAACATCAGGCCTTGGTCGCCGGCGCCGATCTCGCCGCCGCTCCGGTCGACGCCGCGGGCGATGTCGGCCGACTGCCGGCCGAGATACGTGAAGACCTTGCAGGTCTTGTGGTCGAAGCCGCAATGAGCGTCCGTGTACCCGATCTCCCGGGCGACGTCGCGCACGATTTGCACCGGGTCGATGCGGGCGTCGGTGCCCAGCTCGCCGGCCACGATCGCCACGTTCTTCGTGAGCATCGTTTCGCAGGCGACTTTGCCGTCGGGGTCCTGCGCCAGGATCGCGTCGAGCACCGCGTCGGAGATCTGATCCGCCATCTTGTCGGGATGGCCTTCGGACACGGATTCCGAAGTGAAAACGAAATCGGTGGCCATCGAAGCCTCCTTTCCGGAACGCCGGGTGTCTCGGAGATCGGTCAGGGGAGGTGGGGTCGCGGCGGGTCAATGCGCGGCCGCAAAAAAACCCACCTCTCTATCATCAGGAAGGCGGGTTTGTCGGCCGTTGGACACTTGGTTGCCGCGTTCGCTTTCGCGACCACATCCTCGCCGCTGGCGAGTGAGCACCTCGGGTGTCCGCCCCAGGTTGCCGGGTCCGATCGGTTAGGATCGAGCCTCTCCTGATGTAAAAAAAAATGATACCCCCATTTTTCCGGAAATTCAAGTGGTTGGGGAAAAAAGTCCGGCGCGCCGCTCCGCCTGCGCTCACGGCCTCGTGTTGCCGATGAGGTTGACGTCGGCCAGGAGAGAAAAGGAAAAGGGCATATCGAGCAGACGCTTGGCGCCCTTTTTCATCACGAATGCGGCCTCGGTCCTGAGGTCCAGCCGGTATTCGGTGAAATAGCCTCGGTCGATGAGAAAGACGAGGGATCCTGTGCCCGACCCTTGGCCTTCGAAGACGCCCATGGATTCGCCCAGGTCCCGGGACCCGGAGACGCTGACCGTGTAGACGGCCGAGACGACCGCCCTCCGCCCGTCGGGGGACGGGAGGATATCGTTCAGCGTGTATTCGATGATCAGGTTGACCTGGAGCTCCAGGCCCTGAAAGGGAAGGGTGATGCGGCGGCTTTCGCGCCACTGGTCCCCCGGCCCGACGGGTTGGGCCGGGAAAACCGGGAAATAGTCGCGGAGGATCTGGGGGATGGAAAAGTTCAGCACGTTTTCCTGGGCCAGGGCCTCGGGATTGCGGATGTCCATGACCTTGCCGGTCCGGTTAAAGGAGACCTCCAGGGATTTCCCCTCGAGCGTTTTGAGGGTCTGGGTTTGCGTCCGGTCGGGGAGCTGGGCCCGGACCTGGATGCCTGGGGTGGTCAGGCCGGCCAGGACCGAGTCGTTCGATGAATTCATCACGCTGAGCCGGATCTCGCCCTGGGCGTCGGCGTCCAGGGTCAGGTCCTTGCCGAAGAAGTCCTTGCCGCTGACGTTGACCTGGCCGTTGATGGAGTAGGTCAAGGCGGCCCCGGATTGGGGACCGAAGCGGATGGAGACCTTATCGGCCTGGCCGGGGCTTAGAGCCGCCGGGACGAGAAACGAAACGGCCAGAGCCAGGAGAACGGTCTTTTTCATGAATGACTGCTCCTCAAGAGCGGAATACCGCTGAGGTTAAATTGTACCCCCGACCTCTCCGGAGCGCAAACGCGCTGACGGGAATTCCCACCGGGAACCAAATATTCCCGTGCGGTAACTAAAAATCAGGGTCCGTGATCTTCTTTTCCTGCCAGGTCCCGAATTTCTTGAGCAGGGGCCGGATGTCGGCCGCCTTGCCCACGACGACCAGGACGTAATCGTCTTGCGGCAGGAGGGCCGCCGCCGCGGCCTTGGCTGCTTCGACGGAAACGTTCCCGATCGCGGCCAGGTACTTGTCGTAGTAGTCGAAGCCGAGATTATAAAAGGCCACGCGGACGTAGGCCCCGGCCTTGCTGGCGTTGGTTTCGAGCGTCGGGGGGAACTGCCCCTGGATATAGTTGCGGCTGCTCTCGATGTCCGTGGCCGCGAACCCCTCTTTGGCGCCCTTCCCGAGGAGGCCGAACGTGATGTCAAGCATCTCGCCGATCTTGTCGTTTTTCGTGTAGGAGCTGGCCGTGAAAATCCCGCCGGCGACCCAGGTTCGGAACGCGCTCGAAGCGCCGTAGGTCAGCCCGCGCTTGATCCGGAGCTCGGTGTTCAGCCAGGAGGTGAACCGTCCGCCCCATAGCGTGTTCATGACCGCGGCCTGAGGCGTCACCTTGTCTCCCATGGCGTACCCGGGCGCGCCCAGGACAAAATAGGCCTGGGTGGCGTCGGGCTTATCGACGAGGAGGAGTGTCTTGCCCTTCGGCTGCGGCAGAGCGGGGATGACGTCGGACGGCGCGGCGCTCGCGGGCTTGGCCCAGCGGCCGACCGTCGATTCGAGGAGGGCGACGAGCTTGTCCTTTTCGATGTCGCCGACGACGGCCGCGATGGCCGTGTCGGGCCGGAAATGCAGGGCGTAGAAGTCTTTGACCGCCTGAAGGGTCATCTTCTGCAGGGACGATTCCGTTCCCGTGGCCAGGTGGCCGAGCGGGTGGCCGCCGAAGTAGGCCTTCTGGAAGTAATAGCGGACCGCCGCCCCTGGATTGTCCTTGGCGGACTTGAGGCTGTCGATCCTCCGGGCCCGCTCCTTGGCGAACTCCTCGGTTTTGAAGGCGGGGGCCGTGAGGCAGTCCGCGGCGATCTCCATGAGGCGCGGGAAGTGCAGGGAAAGGCTGTCGCCGCTGACTTGGGCGTACTCGTCGGCCGCGGAGATGCCGAGACTGGCGCCCATGAAATCGAGGGCTTCGGCGACGGCGTCCGCGTCCATTTTGGCCGTGCCCTTCATCATCAGGGTCGCGGCCAGGTTGGCCGCGCCTTCGGCCGCGGCCGGCTCGAAGGCCGACCCGGCGCCCCGGACGACCATCCGGAAGCTGACGATCGGGAGGTCCGAGTTCTTGAGAAAATAGACCGTGATTCCGTTCTTGAGGACGAGCTTTTCCGGCGCCGGCAGCTGGGCGGCCGCGGCGAGCGGCGCCGGGGCGGCCAGGACGGCGGCCAGAACAAGCGCGAAACCTGTCAGGGCGAGCTTTTTCACTTGGCACCTCCCTCGGGGACGAGCTTCCCGATCGTTTTATTATTCTCCGTGAGATATTTCTTCGCGACCTCCTTCACCCTTTCGATCTTGACGGCCGCGTAATCGTCCATGATGGTGAAGAGCTTTCCGAAATCGCCGTAGAGAAGCTCATAGGCGCCGAGCTGGTTGGCCTTTCCGGAGATCGTCTGGAGGCCCATGTAGAAATCGTTCCGGACGATGTTCATGGCCTTCTCGAACTCCTTCGGCGTGATCCCCTCGTTCTTGATCTTGGCCAGTTCTTCCTCGATAACCCGGTCGATCTTGTCGAAGTCGGCGCCCGGCCGGGGCTTGACGTCGATCGTGAACAGGAAGGGGTCGATGGTCTCCTGCGCTCCGCCCCCGACGCGGATCGCGAGCTGCTCTTCGCGGACCAGACGCCGGTAGAGGCGGCTGCTCTCGCCTTGGAGAAGCGGCTTGGCCAGGATCGAAAGCGGCAGGAAATCGGCATCCTTGGCGTTCGGGGCGTGCCAGACGACCATGAACGACGGCGCCTGCGCTTCTTTCCGGATGAGGACGCTCTTGGGCCCCATCTGGGGCGGTTCGACCGTCGAAACGGAGGGGGGCGCGATCGAGGCCTTGATCGGCTCGTAATATTTCTTGATGAGGCCCAGGGTTTTGGCCGGCTCGAAGTCGCCGACGACGACCAGGATAGCGTTGTTCGGCGCGTAGTATGTGCGGTAATAGGCGATCACCTCGTCGCGGCGCCAGCTCAGGATGTCGCTCATCCAGCCGATGACGTCCCAGTGGTACGGGTGGGCCATGATGGCGGTGGCCCGGACGTTCTCGTTGAGGATCGAGTCGTTGTTGTTTTCAACGCCCATCCGGCGCTCGGAGGCGACGACGCCCCGCTCCGACTCCAGGACGTCGGGAACGAAGGCCAGGCCCTGCATCCGGTCGGCCTCCATGTCGATCATGGCTTCGAGGGCCGGGGCCGGGAACCAGTCCGTGTAGCCCGTCATGTCGTCCGCCGTATAGGCGTTGTTCGACCCGCCGCGGAATTCCATGCGCCGGTCGAACTCGCCGGGCCCGACCTTGGGCGTTCCGTTGAACATCATGTGCTCGATGAAGTGGGACACGCCCGTTAGGCCGGGCCGCTCGTTGCGGGAACCGACGCGGAAGAACGTGTAGAGGGCGATGTTGGGGATGTTATGGTCCTCGACGAGGAGGACCTTGAGCCCGTTCGCGAGCTGGTAGACCTTGACATCCTCCTTCTTGAACGCCGCCGAAAGGGACAGGGCGAATGTTGACAGGAAGAGGATCGTGAGCCACGTTTTTTTCGGCATGCCGTCACCTCCAGGGAGATTGAAAAGCCCATTATACACAGCGCTCGCGCCGGGCTCAAGAAAGGTCGGACGGGTCTCGTGACTGTGCGTCTTTGAAAGGGCCTCGGGGATGGCCTCCACTCCAGAGTGCGTCTTGCGCTAAGCCGCACATGACGTTCCGGCCATTCCCCTTCGGCCCTCCCGCGCAATCCTCTTTCTTAAGAGAATCAGCGGGTCGCGTCCTTGACACAGCGGAATCCGACGTTCGGGCTGCGGTCGAAGCCCGGGGACACGAGCAGGAGCACCTGGTGCTCGTCCAAGGGCTGCGGGCCGCCCTTCAGGTACCAGGAACTCGAAGTCGGGTCCCAGAAGCTGCCGCCGCGGATGATAACGTAGGTATAGCTTGACGTATCGTAAACGTCGGCCGTCATCTGCCAGACGTTCCCGACGAGGTCGAGGACCCCGAACGGGCTTTTCCCCCGGGGGAATGCGTTGACAGGCGTGGCCCGGCCGAGGCCGTCATTGCACGCCCCTTTCGTGAACGTCTTCCCCCACGGCCAGGTCCGGCCGTCCGTGCCCTGGGCGGCATACTGCCACTCGATCTCCGTGGGAAGGCGCTTTCCGGCCCACTTGGCGTAAGCTTTCGCGTCTTCGAAGCTCACGTAGACGACCGGATAATCGGCCTGGCCGGCCGGGATCTTCCCGCCCGTCCAGTGCTTGAGGAAGTTCGCGGCGTCGGCGGGCCTGTATCCCGTGGCATCCAGAAACTGCTTGAAATCCAGGTTGGTCACGGGCCGCGCGTCCATGAAGAAACGATCCACCGCGACCTTGCGCGGCCTCGAAAAATCCGGCAGGGGAATGAACGTATCGGCCTTGTTCACGCGGAATTCATAGTCGGCGCCGGGGACATCAACCATCCCCGGAGGAGCGGTGGCCGCGGGCTCCGTCTTCTCGGCCGGGCTCGTCCTAAGCGGTGTCCCCGGCTCGATGGTGAGCACGCGCTCGTCCAGCAGCTCGGTCCCATCCATGAGCTGGATGACGATTTTTCCCCGGTAGGAGCCGAGCAGCCCCGCGAGGGGCCGGGCCCATGCTCCGGCCTCGAGCGATTCGGGCCTTTTTTCGTAGGAGGGATTTCCCCGCCAGACCAGGATCCTGTCCCCGCGCGAGGACTTCAGCCTGAGCACGTCCCCGTCGATTGCGGCTTCCAATGCTTTCTCGAAGCGGCCAACGCAGCCGATGGCGCCTTCGCGCCGCGTCCCCGAAGCGGAGGCGGGGTAGGGCGGGAGCGAGGCCGGCACCGAGCTCTCGCCGTCGACGACGATGGGCTCGACCTCGGCGTGGTTCCAGAGGTCGACGAAATGGCTGCCGCCGCCGGCCGTCGCGGAGAAGAGGGGACCTTCGAATCCCGCCGGTTCTTCCGAATAGATCGTGTAAATCGTCTTGCCGCCCCCCGGCCATTCGTTGACCCAGACGCCGTCTTCGAGCGTCCGGACGAGCGGCGTCCACGCCGGCGTGTTCAGCACGGACGCGTTGGCCCTCAGGATCATGGCCGCCCGGCCCAGGGTCCGCAGGTCCGGCGCGACCCAGTCCGGACGTCCGGCCTTGAAGGCGTTGAGCTCGACGCCGTAGCCGTTGAAGAAGGCGACGGCCACCTCGCGATGGAGCTCTCCGTCGGCGAGCTGGGCGACCCGGAAGATCGTAAACTCCGGCTCGATGAGACGGTTGAGGTTGAGGACGGGCGATAGCACAAGCGCGTCGTGGACGCGGCTTGCGACGATATCGGGCATGTCCGCGGGAACCGGCATGCCCTCGCTGTACATAATGACCCCGGGTTTGACGCTGTCGGCAGCCTTCTGGGCCTCTTTGGTGGACCCGCCCATGGTGTCGAGAACGACTCCGTCGGCATCGAGATCGCGGATGAGGCCGGCCATCCCTTCGAAGGGTTTTTCCCGCCGCGTGTCCGTGTCCCAGGGATTGTAGGCGACGAAGAACTTCGTGCCTCGCTTGTGGGCGAGATCGGCGAGCTCACGCAGTCCCCGGAGACCGCCCGGGAGATCGCGATAGAGGTCCCACTGGTTCCGGTCGTCGAGCCCGAGCCGGGGCCAGGTCGGCCAGATGCCGAAAACGTCGTAACCGCCGAGGACCGCGCGGCTCTTTTCGAGGAACGGCTCGATTTCGTAGCGGCCGCTCGTCCGGTCAAAAAACTCCCGGTCCCAGGCCATCTGCAGCACCATGACGAAACTCTTCCTGACCCAGGCGAGGTCCGGACGGTCGTAGAGGGCGCGGTCGAACTTCTCGAGGTCGAACAGCCGGCGTCCGTGGAACATGGCCCGGAGCCCGTCCTGCCACTCGCCGGAGTAGACGTCGGCGTAGATCGTGTATTCAACGGTTCCGCCGGGTTCGAGGACCGTCCGGTAGCGCCGGAGTTCGGCTTTTGCGCCCTTGCCGCGCCGGGCCAGCCCGCAGAGAGAATAACCTCCGGGCCGCTCGACCGCTCCGTAGCCCAGCTCCCAAGCGTTATCGGGGAGGATCACGCTGACCGGCTTTTTCCCCGGGCGGAAGAGCCCCGCCCGGGCCAGGGCCGGCGGCCCGTAGCCGGTGATGAAGATGTCCCGCGGGTCTTCGCCGAAGGGGACGATGTTCTCGAGGACGACGGGCTTCTTGGAGCCGTTTTCGAATACGATGTCGATCCTCCAGCCCCGGTCGGACCGGCGGCCGACCCGGAAGCGTCCCGTGACTCCGTCGGTCAGACGGGCGGCGATGACGTCCTGCTCCTGGCTGACCTTCGCGTCAAGCGTCGAGACGAGGACGTTGTCGACCCTGACCGAAAAGAGCGGCCGGGAGGAGGGAAGGATGAACATTTCGCCGCTCGAGACCTGGTAAGAGCGCACGGCGAGGCCGTCGCGCGTCGCGAGCTCGAGATACTGGAGGTCATTGGCCGCGGCCCGGACCGGCAGGGGCGCGACTAGGAGAAGAGCAATGAAGGCGTAAAAGGCGAAGATCCCCGCCTGACGGGATGGATTGCGCTGTTTCATGGGATCCTCCCTTTCGCGCTGCGGAGCGGGCGTATCCCCGGAGCCGGGGTCTGCAAATGGGGACTGAAAATGGGGACGGTCCTGTTTTTCCTTATATAAGCAAGAGAAGTCTCGCTTGGGATGCAGCCGGAAAAACAGGACCGTCCCCATTTTCCCCACCCCCTGCTTATAGCAGAGCCCCCGGGCGAATTCAAGGCCGGCTCCCGGGTTGATCGCCGAAGAACGAAAAGTCTTTAGTCGGGGCCGGTAATCCTCTATATTAGGACCCAGTGCAGGACCGTGGAAACTGCGGCCGGGAGATGCGTTGACCAAAGAAACAGTCCCTTTCGGATACCGGGAGGTCACTCCGGCCGAAAAAAAGCGCCTCGTCCGGGCCGAGTTCGACGAAATCGCCCGGGCCTACGACTTCGCCGATACGGTGCTGAGTTTCGGACTCGATTCCCGCTGGCGGAAGAACGCGGTGAGCCTCCTGGGCGTCGGGGAAGGGGACTTTGTTCTGGATGCCTGCGGCGGAACGGCGGGCTTGGCCAGGCTCGTCGCCCGCCCGGCCGGTCCCGCCGGCCAGGTCGTGGTCTATGATTTCAGCCGGGCCATGATGGAGGTCGGCGAGAGCCGGGCCCGCGGGCCGGCGGCCAGGGCCCCGATCGGCTTCGTCCAGGGCGATACCGAGGATCTGAGTTTTCCCGGCGGGACTTTCGACGCCGTGACCATCGGATTCGGCCTCCGCAACCTGGCCCATCCCGCAAAAGGCCTCGGCGAGTTCCTGCGCGTCCTCAAGCCGGGAGGAAAACTGATGGTCATCGAGTTCTCCCTCCCCGTTAACCGGTTTTTCCGCGCCCTTTATCACGCCTACTCTTTTTGCTGGATGCCGCTCGCGGGACGGTTGATCTGCCGCGGGGGAGGATCCTTTCGCTATTTGGCCGAGTCCATCCGGGTCTTCCCGGCGCCAGAGGAAATAGCAGAGAATATCAGGGAGGCAGGCTTCGACGACGTCCTCTTCCGCCGGCTGTCCGGCGGCATCGCGGTTGTCTATCTCGGTGTCAAGCCGCCCTCTTGCCCCGAATTCCAGCCGGCGAACAGGCCTATTTCTTCGGGCCGGGGATCGTGATGTCGATGACGTTCACGGCGCCCAGCGTGGACAGCGGCTTGTCGAAATCCTCTTTCTTCCCGACGACGAGGATCTGGACCTGGCCCGGTTGGATATATTTTTTGGCCACCCGGAGAACGTCGGCCTTGGTGACTTTCTCGACGCCCTGCTTGAGCTTCTCGGCGAAATCCCGGGGATAGCCGTAATACGCCAGGGACATGAGGCGGTTGACGATCTGGGCCTTGCTCTCGAAGTCGAAAACGTAGGAATTGAGATAGCCGTCTTTGGCCTTGGCCAGCTCTTCGTCCGTCACTTCCCGCTCGGTGATCTTCTTCAGCTCCTGGAGCATGATGTTGATGGCGTAGACCGTGGACTGGGACTTGGTCTGGACGCCGCAGTTGAAGGTCCCGGGATAGACGTAGGAGGCCCCGTAGCTCCCCCAGACGCTGTAGGCCAGGCCCTCGTCCGTCCGGACCCGCTTGAACATGCGCTCGAAGGACAGGATCTGGTTCATGACGTTCAGGGCGGCGAGGTCGGGGTTGTTCATGAGGCCGCCGATGTGGCCGAGCATGACGTTGGCCTGGTTGACGTCGGGCTTCTCGATATAGTTGACCGTCGACTTGAATTCATAATTGACCTTGGGCCAGGGCGCGGCCGACGGCCGGCCCTTGGTCCATGCTCCCAGGGCTGTTTTCAACTTGGCGGCCATGTCATCCGCCTTGAAATCTCCCCAGACCGCCATCAGGGTGTTGTTGGGATGGAAATACGCGTTGTAGAAATCCACCAGGTCCTGACGGGTGATGGCGTCGATCGTCGCGTATTCGATCTGCCGGGCGTACGGGCTGTCCTTCCCGTAGATCAGCCGGTCGAACTCGCGGTAGGTGATGCCGCCGATGTCGTCGTTGCGGCGGGAGATCATGGACTTCTGCTGGATCTTGGCCAGGTTGATCTTGTCCTCCCGGAAGGCGGGATGGGTCAGGATGTCGGCGAGGATGGCCACGGCCTTGTCAAAATCCCCCTTGAGCACGGACACCCGGAGAGACCCGGACATGTCCCCGATGCCGGTCTCCACGGTCGCGGCCAGAGTCTCGAGCTCCTTATCGATCTGATCGCCAGTCCTCGTCTGCGTGCCACCCGTCCTCAGGACGGACCCCGTGATGGAGGCCAGCCCGGTCTTGTCCGCCGGCTCGAAAACGGCGCCGGTGCGCACCATGGCGTACAGGTCGATCGTCGGGTACTCGGGGTCCTCGACGAGGAAGAGCTTGAGGCCGTTCGGCAGTTCGGCCTCCACGACCTTGGGCATCTTGATCGGGTGAAGGGGCCCGAAGGCGAACTTGTCCTTCGGCGCTTTCTGTGCGTAGGCGGCCCCGAAGAGAACGGCCAGGAGGCAAAGCCCGGCGATCGCTTTCTGGATGGTCTTCGCGTTATTCATGGGTGTCTCCTCACTTCCCTTACTTCTCGGGAATGATCTCGCCGACGGTCCGGTTGGTTTTCACGAGGTACGTGTTGGCGACCCGTTTGACGTCTTCGGCGGTGATAGCTTTGTAGTCTTCGATCTGGTCGAACGCCTTTTCATAGCCGCCCAGGACCACGTCGGCGTAGGTTAGCATCGCGGCCATCCGGGGGTTGGATTTCATCTGGCCGAGGAGCCCCTTGATGGTGCTCCGCTTGAACTTGGTCAGCTCGTCTTCCGTCACCGATTCCTTCTTGATCTTCTCGATCTCCTCCTCGATGGCCGCCTGGCATTCGGCCGAGGTCTTTCCCTGGGCCGAAATCGCGTAGAAGACGACGAGGTTCGGGAACTTGTCCCCGGGGAACCCGTTCATGCAGCTGGTCTGGATCGCCAGTTTCTTGTACTTGACCAGGGCCTGGTAGAGCCGGGAGGACCGGCCCCGTCCGACGATGTTGACGAGGGCCTCGAGGGCCGGGGCGTCCTTGCTTTTCGCGTCCGGGACATGGAAACCGATGAACAGGAACGGCTGGGATTTGGCGGAGACGATGACGCGCCTCTCGCCCCACTGCTCGGGCTCCCTGGTCCGGACGGGCTCGGGCTTGGGCCCGCTCGGGATGCGATCGAAGTAGAGGTCGGCCAGCCGAAAGACTTCGTCCGCCGAAACGTCGCCCACGATCCCAACGGTTAGATTGCTTGGGCTGTAGAACTTCTTGAAATAGTCCTCGACGTCCTGCCGCCGGATGGCCTGGAGGTCGGACATGTGCCCGACGACTTCGTGGTGGTACGGGTGGGCCTTGAAGGCGACGGCCACGAAATCCTCCATGAGCTTGCCCGTGGGCTGGGTTTCAACCCCGAGGCGCCGCTCCTCCATGATCACGTCCCGCTCCTTGTAGAATTCCCGGAAGACGGGGTTCAGGAACCGGTCCGAGGTCATGGCCATCCAGAATTCCAGGCGGTTGCTGGGAAGGTAGTTGATGTACTGGGTGGCGTCGGAGGACGTGTAGGCATTGACGCCGGCGTCGCCCTGCCGCATCATCATGTCGAAATACTCGTTGTTGACAACGTAGTCCTTGGCTTTCTTTTCGAGGTCGTCGAACTTGGCTTTGAGTTCGGCCGCTTTCGCCTTGTCCGCGATGGGCTTGGCCTCTTCTCGCTTCATCTGGTCGTAGACATTGTCCAGCTCTTCGAGGACCTTCGATTCCGCGGCGTAGTCCTTCGTCCCGATCGTGGTGGTCCCCTTGAAAGCCATGTGCTCGAGGATATGGGAAATGCCCGTAATGCCGTAGGATTCGTTGGCGCTGCCGACGTCCGCGTAGACATGGAACGATGCCACCGGGACGTCGTGCCGCTCGAGGACGATGAATTTCATGCCGTTCGGCAGCACATGGGTCCGGACCTGCTTCTTGACGCCCTCGAAGGACTGAGCCGCCAGGGCCAGGTTGAGCAGGACGAGGACGGCCAGCGCGAGGGCGGGCCGGACGAACAGTTTCTTTCTCATCATTCTTTACCTCCGTTGATTTGAAAAACCCCCGACAATCACGCCGCTTATGATAACGCCGCTGTCCGGGGCCTGTCAATCCCGTTCTTGGGGTTCCACGGACGCAAGTCCGTGGAGCTTCAGGGTGACGCGGACCACGAAAATGGGGACGGTCCTGGTTTTCTAGGATAGGCGAGAGAAATCCCGGTTGGGCCGCGGATGGAAAACCAGGACCGTCCCCATTCTTCGTCCCCATTCTTCAAGGCCGATTTCCCCCCGGAGGGCGCCCGCCGGTCTTGACGTAATGCTCGGAAAGGCCTATGTTAGCTTTTAAAAAAGAGGGAACCCGAGGTGCAGAGCAAGAGACCGAACCCTTTGGCCGCCGGACTGGCCGCTGTTTGTCTGATTTGGCTTTGTGCGCGGCCTGCCGCCGCGGGCTCGCAGGACGGCCCGGGTGGGCCCGCGGAAAGGGTGCATTTCAGCTTGGCGGCGCCGTCAGGCTTTGAAGTTTCCGAGGCGCCCGCCGACTGGAGCCGCTCTTTCGTCCTGCCCGGTTTCCGCAAAATGGGAGAGCCGTCCGCGCCGGCCGCGCCCGACATCCTTCAAAATCCCAAGCCGGGGCGGGCCTGGATCGAGCTCGGCATCTTTGTCGGCTTTTCTGGCGGAAGCTACTGGATCCGGTATAAAAGCCACTTCCGGGAGGACTGGCAGTTCAAATTAACCCTGGACAGCCAAGTCAACAGGCTCCTTTTCCTCGCCGGCTGGCGCTTCGACTCGAACAACTTCAAGCTCAACTGGACTCACAGCCTTGCCGGCGGGATCTATTATGAGTTCGCCCGGACGAGCCACATGTCCTGGCTGTATTCCTGGATGATGTCGGCCGTCACCTCGACGTTTTGGGAGTCCGTTATTGAGTGGAAGGAAGTCATCTCCATCAACGATCAGTTCATGACCGGACTCGGCGGATTCGCGATCGGCGAGCCCTGGTACCAGGTCGGAGACTACCTGGCCCACCAATCCGGCTTTTTCTACCAGGTCCTGAGCTTTATGAACCCCGTTCTTAAGATCAACCACTGGCTGGACCGCAAGGACCAGGGGGCCCGGGACTATGTGCAGCCGGGATGGCACGACTTCGGCTTGGTGGCCGGAGTCCGGAGCCTCTCCGCGGCCGGCCGGCCCGCCGAAACCGCCGCGTACTACGCGGTTCACACGCAGATCCTCGGGCTCCCGGAATACGGGAAGCCCGGCGACATCCGGGAAACCGTCAAGGACACTTATTTCAGTTCCATCACCTTCGACCAGGCGGTCCGCAACGGGATGACCGACGAAACGAATTTCTCCTTCGAAGCCTCGCCCTGGGGTTCCCACCGGCAGAAGATCGACGACAACCTCGAGGGTTACAGCCTGACCGTCGGGCTCGGGTCTTGTTTCGAATACTACAGGAAGAGGCCTATCGACTATTACGATATCAAGCAGGTGCCCGTGGATCCCTTCCAGCTGGGCGCCGAAATCCATCTCGAGATCCCGCGGAATTTTACCGACAAGCTGGCGCTCCTTCACATCGCGGGCCCGGTCGTCGATTGGACGATCTTCCGCCGAGGGTGGAAGCTCAGGACGGTGGCCGCGGCATATCTTGATTTCGGACTGGTCAATTCGCTCGCGTACAACGCCTATACCGAGCTCCACCACACCCTTCCCGATGACACGGTCAAGGGCATGAAAGAGACGCTCATATACTACGGATATTATTACGGCTTCGGCGGCACGGTCTCCGGACAGTCGACCCTGGAGTGGGGAGGTTTCCGGGCCCGTGCCCTGGCGAGCTTCGGCGCCTGGGGTTCCGCCGACTCCAGGGGTCGGTTCCCGGGAGAGGTCACGAACCCCGCCCACGGCGACGACAACCGGTTCCGCTATCTCCTCGGGGCCGGGTGGAAATTGCCCCGGATGCCGTTCGAGCTTTTCGCGAACTTCGAAGGCATCCACAGGTGGGGGAGGCTCCCGGGGGTCCGGGTCAGCAGCCTCGAAGAGCGGCTCTTCGCCGGCATCGAATTCTCGTTCTGAAACCGGCCTTGACACCCGGAAGGGCCTGTTTTATCCTCCCGTTCACAAGCCGATCGGATCATCATGTCAAAAATCCCCTCCGGGCCGGCCCGGCTGCAAGTTCTCTCCCTCCGGCGGGACGCCGGCGCGCGCCAGCGCGGAGGCCTTTCGTCATACCGCGTCTTCGTGAAGAGGGCCGTGGGCTGGACGATGATCCTGGTCCTGTCCCTGCTCTGGCTGGCGTCGTCCTCGGGCGGGAACCGGGAGAACGGCACGGCCATCGCCTCCAGCCCGGCCGGTGAGCTCACGCCGTCCAAGTCCCACTACTTCGACTGGATCAACAGCCAATACGAGGGGACGACCGAGGCCCAAACCCTCGTCAACATGGAATTTTTCCAGTGGCTCCATGATGAGTTCGGGATGACGCTCGACGTCTATTCGCTCGATGTGGGCAATATCGACGACGGCCCCTATACGGCCGGCGTCGGGCGCCTCATACCATACCACTACGGGACCCTGTCATCCGAGGAGTTCAAGGCCCAGTTTCCGCGCGGCTTCGCGCCTCTGGTCAAGAAAGCGGCCGGGTTCGGGGGCCGCCTGGGCGTCTGGATGGGGCCCGACGGCTTCGGCGACACTCCGGAAGAAGAAAAAGCCCGCGTCGACATGCTCGTCTCGCTCTGCCGGGACCATAACTTCATCGCCTTCAAGATCGACGCCGTGGCCGGCCAGCTCAGGCCGGAGAAGCAGGAGGTCTTCCGTCGGGCGGTTGAGGCCTGCCGGGCCTACCGTCCCGACCTCATGATCCAGAACCATCGCGTGAAACTCGGCGTCGCCGCCGGCGTCGCGAGCGTGTCCCTCTGGGAGGGCGTCGAGACTTATATCGACGTCTTCATGCCCAACAGCGGGACGGCCGCCCATCATAGGGCCGGCGCCCTGGCCCGGGAACTGCCGCCGAACCTCACCCGGCGGCTGGAGGACCACGGCGTATGCCTCTCGTCCTGTCTGGATTATTGGGAAGATGACCTCGTCCTCCAAGCCTTCAACCGGTGCCTCCTGCTCGCTCCATCGATCTACGGCAATCCCTGGCTCCTCAGGGATGACGAATTTCCCAGGCTGGCTCGAATCTTCAACCTCCACCGCAAGTATCGCGACATCCTGACGAGTGGGATCGTCCTGCCCGAAGCCCGTTACGGCCCCTCCGCCGTTTCGAGGGGTGACGGGGCGACGCGGTTCATCACGCTCCGCAACCTGACCTGGAACCCCGTCACCTATGGCGTCCGGCTCGACGAGACGCTCGGCCTTGCGACCAGCCGGGAGATTGAGGTCCGCCGGTTCCATCCCTCCGAATCCGTGCTCGGCCGTTTCCCGTGGGGCTCTGATGTGGCCGTCGAAGTGCCGCCCTTCCGGTCCTGTCTTATCGCCGCGTCGTCGCGGTCCCTGGCCGAAATCGGTGTCGAAGGCTGCGACTATGACGTCGTCCGCGAGACGCCGGGCAAGCCGGCCATTGTCAATTTGCTGGGGGCACCGGGGGCCGGATCGGAGATCCGTCTGACCTCCGGCGGCCGCAAGTTCCGCCGGGCCGTGTTGGACGGGGTCGGCGCGAGTCTTCTCCTCGAAGGGAAGGCCCTCCGCGTGGATTTCCCCGGCCGGCGGCCGAAGACCGATTGGCACCGGAAGATCGGCGACCTCGAACCCTGCCCCGTTCCAGCGGACGCCGAGGCCCTGTTCGAGGCGACCTGCTTCGCGGCGGACAATAACGCCCTCGAGGTGAGGTCCCTTCTCCGCTCCGGTCCAAGCGCGATTCCGCAGGTTGACGCGGCGCGGACGGCTTTCTTCTCCAAGCCGATGTTCGTGAACCGGGGCATCTGGGACCGGAACCTTTTCGACGGCAGAATAGAGACGGCCTTCGTCGCGCGGCTGGCGGGGCGCTCGTTCCGGCTGGACTTCGGCCGGCCCCTCCGGATGGACAGGATCGTGCTCAAGGTTCGGGACCGGCAAGCCGCCGACCTCAGCCCGGACCTGGACAGCTTCGGGAAGGACGCCGCGGCCGAGGTATCCGCCGACCTCGAAACATGGGTTCGCCTGGCTCCGGCCTGGGGCGGCAAGGGGACGATCGCCGTCCTTAAAACGCCTTCGGACAGGCCCGTGCGATACCTCCGCGTCAGCGGCGCTCCCCGCCGCTTGTCCGAGGTCGAGGCCTATCTCGGCGGCGAGCCTCTGGACCGTTCGGCCTGGCGGGCCTCCAATCTCTTCCATCCTTATGCCTTGAAACCCGCCGTGGCCGCCTGGCGGCTCACTTTCAAGCCGGAAGAAGTCTCCGGAAACGCTTATCTCGCGGTGGCCTTGAACGGAAACCACGGCGACGAGGGGGCCTACGCCGCGCTCCGCGTTGACGGCCGGCCGGTGGGCGCCCAGGACCGAGCCGTTTCGTTTCCCAGCAACACCTGGGAATATCATAACGTCGAGAAAGACGGGAACTACACTTACTATTTTCCCCTGCCTGAGTCCACGGCCGGAAAGACCGTCGACATCGTCGTGCTCATTCTCCAGGGCGGAACCAACGGAGTGAAACCCGAGGCCTGGATGACCTCCTATCCTGCGCCCAGGGCCAAGCGGGAGCTCGTCCTTTACGAGTGAGCGGACCGGCCGGGCCGGGGGAGGAGGCCGCGTGAGCAGAGAATCCGGGTTTATCGCGCTTCTCATCGGGCTTTTCCTTATTGGCGGGCTGGCTTGTTCGAGCGGCCGGCCGCCGGTGACCACCGGGACATTGTTCGAGGAAATGATCGACCTCCAGGCCCTGGCCCGATACCCGGAGCCCGCGTTCCGCACCTTTCAGTTCTCCTCGACGGACCACCGCAGCCGGGTGCCGGGCGGCCCCGACTGGTTCGCGAACGCGGACGGGTTCGGAGGCGAGCCGGTCCCGAACTTCGAAAAGGTCCTCAAGGCGCCCGAGGGCGCAGGCCCCGGCGAATACCTCATGGCCGACGTTCCCGGCCCCGGCGCCGTCGTCCGCCTTTGGACCGCCTCGATTTCAGGCCGGGTGCGGCTCTACGTGGACAACATTGACCGTCCCCTCTACGACGGCGAGGCCGACCCGTTCTTCCGTCGTCCCTACGACGTTTTTCCGGAGATGAGGGCGCTCGACGGCGAACGCTTCCGGACCACCGTATACCAGCGCGACGCCTCTTACGCCCCTATCCCTTTCGCCAAGCGCCTCCGTCTTGTCTGGGTCGGAAAACTGGACGAGATCCATTTCTATCATATCGAAGTCCGGAGATATGTCCCGGGAACGGCCGTCGTCTCTTTCCGCCCGGACGATATCACGCGGTTCAAGGAAACGATCGACCGGGTCACCCTGGCCCTCTCCGACCCCGACGCCCGGCCGGCCTTGCCTGCGGCCAAGCCCGCCCGGGCCTTTGATATTTCCCTCGCGCCCGTGGAAAAGCGGTACGTGCTCAAGCTCGACGGCCCTGGCGCCCTCGAAGAATTCTGGCTGCGCCTGCAGGCCGACAACCTGGACGCGGCCCTTAGACAGACCGTCCTCAATGTCGTCTGCGACGGCTTCCCCTGGGGACAGGTCCAGTCCCCGGTGGGGGATTTCTTCGGGGCGGCGCCGGGCGTCAACCCCTACCGGTCGCTCCCTTTTTCGGTGAGGGAGGACGGCCGGATGACCTGCCGGTTTATCATGCCCTTCGAGAAATCCCTCAACCTGGTGCTCGAAAACCTCGGCGGCCAGCCCGTTCGAGCGGCCGGCGAGGCCGTGCCCATGGATTTCGTCTGGGACGAGAGGACGATGCATTTCCGGGCCCGCTGGCGCGTCGATCACGACATCATCGCTTCGGGGGAGGACGTCCAGGACCTGCCGTTCCTTCTGGCCAGGGGGAAGGGCGTCTACGTCGGCACGACCTCCATCCTCCTCAACCCGGCGACCGTGCCGACTTCCTGGGGAAACTGGTGGGGAGAGGGGGACGAAAAAGTCTTCGTCGACGGCGACAAGGTCCCCTCTATCTTCGGCACGGGCTCGGAGGACTATTACAACTATTCATGGTCCTCCCCCGACATCTTCTTTTTCCCCTACTGCGGCCAGCCGCGAAACGACGGGCCGGGCAACAGGGGATTCGTCACGAACTTCCGCTGGCACGTCCTGGACTCCATCCCCTTCGGGGACTCGATCGGGTTCAGCCTGGAGCTCTGCAGCCACGAACGGACGCCGGGCATGTCGTACGCCCGGACCGGATATTATTATGCCCGTCCGGGCACGATCGACGACCATGAAGCCATCATGCCGGACGACCTTCGCGAGCTCCGGCTTCCCGAAGGCTGGCAACCGGCCGCCCGGTTCGGCGCCCGGAATTCCGTTTTTTACGCCGCCGAGGAGGTCTTGGCCGACAAAAGGAATACCGCGGTCCGGGACGGACGGCTTTGGGCCGGCGGGCGGCTTCTCGTCTGGACGCCGGAGAAACCGGGAGACCGGAAAGAATTCAGAATTCAGGTCGGTTCCCCGGGAAAAACGCAGGTTCATATCACGGCCGCCTTGACTCCGGGCTCGGGCGCCGTGTCCGCTTGGCTCGACGGCCTTCCGGCCGCCGGGGCCGGGAAGCCCGAGGCGATCGATCTTTATGACCCGTTTCGCACACTGCTCAGGACCTTCTCCCTTGAACCGGTGGAATTGTCCCAGGGGGAGCACACGCTCGTCATCGAATACAAAGGGGCCAGACCGGGCGTCTCCCGGCCGGAAATCGGTCTCGATTTCATTTGGGTTCAGAAGCTCGGCGACCGGCCTTGAACATCCCCACGAGGAGCCGAGGATCATGAAGAACCCGATCACCCGGAAAAATACCTCGGGAATTCAGCGCTCTCCGCGACCTGGCCGCTTGCCGAGGAGTCGATGAGGCCGGCACGATACATTTAGGCGGATAAGCTATAATAAACGGAGGAGAAGACAGACATGAGACAATTCGACTCTTCAAGGTGGTCGCGGCGCGATTTCATCAAGGTCTCGGTGACAACGGTGGCCGGCCTGGCGGCCGTTCCGGCGGCTGGCTCGTTCGCGGCCCGGACCTTGTCGGCCGGGGAGAAGGCGACTGGCGCCGGGGGGACGACCATCGCCCTGGTCAAGACCGCCGACCGGAAACAGGGCGTCGAAACGGCCTTGAAGCTTTTGAAGATTCCATCCCTCACCGGCAAACGCGTCCTGATCAAGCCGAATTTCAATACCGCCGACCCGACGCCCGGCTCGACCCACAATGACACGCTCGCCGCGATCGTCGGGGAGCTCAAGAAGCGGGGGGCGGGCTCGGTCACCGTCGGCGAACGAAGCGGCCCGCCGGAGACTAAGAAGGTCATGGAGGAGAAAGGGATCTTCGAAATGGCCAAGTCCCTGGGCTTCGGCATCGTCAATTTCGAAGAACTGGCCGATGTGGACTGGGTGCCCTTCAATCCGCCCGGGAACCATTGGGATGGCGGGTTTTTCATTCCGAGGCCGGTCGTCGAATCCGATTTCGTCGTCTCGACCTGCTGCCTCAAGACCCACGCTTACGGCGGCGTCTTCACCATGTCCCTCAAGCTGGCCGTGGGGATGACCCCCAAGCGGCTCATGCGCCAGCTCCATCGCTCCCCCGACCAGAGGCGGATGATCGCGGAGATCAACCAGGGCTATAAGCCCGGCCTCATCGTCCTCGACGGCGTGGAGGCCTTCGTCGACGGCGGCCCGAGCAAAGGGAAACAGGCGAGCGCCGGTGTCTTCATCGCCGGCACGGACCGGGTCGCGGTCGACGCCGCCGGCCTGGCCGTCCTCAAAGACCTCGGCTCGAACGAGGCCATTATGAACACGAAGATCTTCGAGCAAGAGCAGATCCAAAGGGCGGTCGAACTCGGGCTGGGCGTCAAGGGACCGGACGAAATCGCCTTCGTCACGCCCGACGCCCCGAGCCGGAAATATGCCGACACACTGAAAGTCATCCTGGCCCGGGGATGACACCGCGCCCGCCCGGACGCCTTCTGTCTCAAGGTTTTGCTTGCCGCCGGCCGGGCCGAGCGGTGGACGGAGATCGAGGGGAGTTCGGCGACGTTGAAATGACGGGAGGAACCCTGTTCGGGCCGGCTCAGCCGATGATTTCCCAGCCGTGCTGAAGGGCGTGCCGGCGGAGCCCCGCGGTGGGGTGGACGGCCACGGGATGGCCGACGAGTTCCAGGACGGGCAGATCCGACAGCCGGTCGGCCAGCGCCCAGGATTCCTTCCAGTCGATTTCGGCGGGCTTGATCCTCTTGAACAGGGCTTCGACTTTCTGACGGGCGTAGGGATAAATGCCGAGACGGTGGCCGGTGAGTTTGCCCCCCACGATTTCGAGTTCGCGGCCGATGACGAAGTCGACCGCGAGCTTTTCCCTGAGCTCGTTGACGAGGACCTGCAGGGAGCCCGAGAGAAGGATGATGAGACAGCCCTGAGCCTTGAATCCCCGGATCCTCTTCTGGAGCCCCTCGGGCACGGCGTCCCGGAGGTAAGCCTTTCCGAATTTCCCGGCCCAGACGGCGACCCTTGCGGGCGTCTCTCCCCGGAGATACGTGGCGTTCCAGCCGAGCGCCTGGCGAAGCCCGAGCTTCAGGGCGTCGCGGCCGAACGTCAGAAAAAACGACGCCAGGCGGATCGGACTGATTTTCCCCCGCAGGACGAGGAAGCGGAAGAACGAGTACTCCGAGCTCGTCCTTCGGAGGAGAGTGCCGTCGAGGTCGATGATGGCCAGGCGTTTTTGAGTCAAGGTCCTGTCGTCTTCTATCCGGCTATCTATGGAAAACTAAACATATAGCACAGAAGAAACGGCGCGTCAAAAAAGCTCGCGGACGGTCAGGCCGTCCGGACGACATCCCTGGCGATAAGGAGCGTTTTCGGGTCGAGCTTCAGGCGCATGTCCTTGGGCGCCAGCCGGTCGTGGTCCTTGACCAGGGTGAAATGGACATGGTCGCCGTGGTGCTGGAGGGAGATCAGGACGTCGATGACGCCCAGGTGGTCCCGGAGCATGAACGGGATCCCTTTATCGTCGAACAGGGGCTCGTCCCCCCGGAGGGAGGCGCTGAACCAAACTTCGAGTCCGAGGCGGCCGGCGAATTCCTTGAACTTCCGGAGGTCCTCGGGCCCGGACTGGGCGAAATCGAGGCCGTCCACGATGACCGTTTCGGCCCCGACCTGGCCGTGGACGATCATGGCCTCCAGGCTCCGGAGGACCTGCTCGGTCTTCGTTCCTTCCTGCTTGAAGTTCATGATGACGCGGTTGCGGATGAGCTCGTCGTACATTTCGAGCGCGGATTTCATCCCGGGCTTCTTCCCGATCTCCTTGAAGATGTCCTCGTACCAGATGAGGATGTGGTCGACCCGGCTGGCGTAGGAGACGTGGATGATGTGCTGGCCCTGGAGGAGCTTGTCCGCGGCGATGTGGACCAGGCAGGCCGTCTTGCCCACGCCTTTCCGGGAAGCGAGGACGCCGATGTTTCCGCGGCCGAGCCCGCCCGAGATCGATTTTTCGAGGATCCTCAGGGGGCTCCGCTTGATAAGTTCTTCCTTGACCGTGAGCGTCATGGCATCTCCTCTCATTATTTCTGGGAGGCTTTCCTCTGTTTTTCCAGGTACTGCTCCGTCAGGAGCTCGGCGACGTGCGGCGGCACCCTGCCGTATTTCAGGAATTCCATGGTGAATTCGGCCTTGCCCTGGGTCAGCGACCTCAGGACCGATGAGTAGCCGAACATCTCGCTGAGCGGGACCTCGGCGTCGACCCGGGCGAACATCCCGTCCTCGACCGAGCTGACGATGATGCCGCGCCTCTGGCTGATCGTGGCGAAGACGTTGCCGGCGAACTCGCTCGGCCCCTCGACCGAAACCTTCATGATGGGCTCGAGGATCTGCGGCTTGGCCTTCATGTAGACCTGCCGGAAGGCGCCCTGGGCGGCCATCTGGAAGGCGATGTCCGAGGAGTCCACGGGGTGGTACGCGCCGTCGTTCAGGACGACCCTGATCCCGGTCACCGGGAAGCCGATGAGCGGGCCCTTTTTGAGGACGGCCTTGAAACCCTTGTCGCAGGACGGAATGAATTCGCGGGGGACGCGGCCGCCCCGGACTTCGTTCACGAACTCGTAAGTCCCCTTGGGCAGCGGCTCGATGTGACCGATGACCCGGGCGTACTGGCCGGCGCCTCCGGTTTGCTTTTTATGGGTGTAGTCGAATTCGACACGGTGCGTGATGGCCTCGCGGTAGGCGACTTGGGGCATTCCGGTCTGGACCTCGGCCCGGTATTCCCTCTTCATGCGCTCGACGTAAATATCGAGGTGGAGCTCGCCCATGCCCTGGATGATGGTCTGGTTGGACTCGGAATCGACGTGGGTTCGGAAGGTGGGATCTTCCTTGGTGAACCGGTTAAGGGCCTTGGCCACCCGGTCGGCGGCGGCGTTGTCCACGGTCGTGATGGCCAGGGAAATGACCGGGTCGGGGACGAAGATGGGCGTCATGGCCAGGTTCAGGCCCGGGCTGCAGAAGGTGTCTCCCGAGGCGCAGTCGATCCCGAAAAGGGCCACGATGTCGCCGCACTCGGCGCCCTGAATTTCCGCCATGTCGTCCGCGTGCATCCGGACGAGCCGCCCGACCTTGATCTTCTGGCCGGACCGGGTGTTGACGAGCTCGTCGCCCCGGCGGACGCTCCCCTGGTAGATCCGGATATAGGTCAGCTGCCCGTATGGCCCTTCTTCGAGCTTGAAAGCCAGGGCGACGGTCTTCGCGTCCGGGTCGGCGGCGAGGACGTGCTCCAGGCCCTCCTCGTCCAGGTCGATGGCCCGGTTTTCCACCTCGGCCGGGTTGGGCAGATAGCGGACGACGCCGTCGAGAAGAGGCTGGATTCCTTTGTTTTTGAAGGCGGACCCGACGAAAACGGGCATGAGCTTTCGGGCGACGGTGCCCTTGCGCACGGCGGCATGGATCATGTCCTCGGTGGCCCTGCCCTCGAGCGCGGCTTCCATGAGCTCGTCGGAGAACATGGAGGCGGCGTCGATCATCGCTTCGCGGGCCTTCCGGGCTTCGGCTTCGAGCCCGGCCGGGATCTCCCCGGCGCGGACGATCTCGCCGTCGGGCCCGTCGAAGGATAGGGTCTTCATGGCCACGAGGTCGATGATGCCTTTGAACCCGTCCTCGAGGCCGACTGGGATCTGCATGAGGACGGCGTTGTGCCCGAGTTTCTCGGCGATCTGGTCCCGGACCTTGAAGGGGTTGGCGCCGACGCGGTCGAGCTTGTTGACGAAGGCGATGAAGGGGACGTTGTAGCGCCGGAGCTGGCGGTCGACGGTGATCGTCTGGGACTGGACGCCTCCGACCGAGCAGAGCACGAGGATGGCCGAGTCGAGGACGCGCAGCGAGCGCTCGACCTCGATCGTGAAGTCGACGTGGCCGGGCGTGTCGATGATGTTGATGGAATGGTCGTCCCAGGTGACGTTGGTCGTGGCCGAGGCGATGGTGATGCCCCGCTCGCGCTCGAGGTCCATGGAATCCATGGTGGCGCCGACGCCGTCCTTGCCCTTGACCTCGTGGATCTTGTGGATCTTCTTGCAGTAAAAGAGAATCCGCTCCGTCAAGGTTGTCTTGCCGGAGTCGATGTGGGCGCTGATGCCGATATTCCGCATCCTGGTGATTTCTGTGCTCATAGACATCTGCCTTTTGCTTATTCGCCTCTGTCCGGGAATTCCGAAGGGAGCCGCTTCGAGACTGACGGAGTCATCCAATTCGAGCTAATGAGCCCATATTATAGCCGAAAACCCGCCGGGCCTCAAGAGGGGTAAGGGTCAGCCTCCACTCCAGAGCGCGGTTCTTCACGCCGCAAGAATCCCACTCTCCTCGGCACCAAAACAACTCGCTCAGCGTGCGCTACGCTGAGCTCAGACAAGTTTTGGCGGTTCCCCCTGGAACTACCCTCGGAGAGCGCGATTCTTGGGCTAAACCGCGCATGACGTTCCGGCTGTCCCCTCACCCCTCTTGAGGCCGGTCGACGATTACCGCTTGAGCCAGGGGAGCGGGCGGATTTATAATCGGAGGGCGTCTCATGAACGTGAAACCGGTCGTCGCGGTCCTTCTCTCGGCGGTGTTGTTCGGCGTCAGCACTCCCCTGGCCAAGCTCCTGCTCGGGGACGTCCGCCCCGTCGCGCTGGCGGGCCTCCTGTATCTGGGCGTTTTTCTCGGCCTCTCGGCCTATTCCGTGACCAGGCGGGCAGTGGGCCCGAGGGACGGCTCCGCGGGGGGCGGGGAAGCCCACCTCGAAAAAAAGGACCTTCCCTGGCTGGCCGGGGCGGTCCTCACGGGAGGCATCATCGGACCGGTTTGCCTGATGGAGGGCTTGAGCCGGATATCCGGATTTTCGGCCTCGCTCCTCCTGAACTTTGAAGGCTTGGCCACGGCGCTCATCGCCGTTTTTCTATTCCGGGAGAATGCGGGGAGGAGGACCTGGCTGGCCCTGGCCATGATGACCGCGGCCGGCGTGCTGCTTTCCTGGAACCCCGGGCAAGGCCGGTTCAATCTGACGGGCCCCGTCCTGGTTCTCGCCGCGATGATCGGCTGGGGGCTTGATAACAACTTGACGCGCCAGATCTCGGATAAGGACCCGGTCGAAATTGCCAGGATCAAGGGGCTCGCCGCCGGGGCTGTTTCGACGGCCGCGGCTTTTATCCTGGGACAAGGATATCGGCTGGGGGCGGCGGCCGCCTACGGATTGCTCATCGGAGCCGTCTGCTACGGATTGAGCCTGGTCCTGTTTATCCGGGCCCTCAAGGGCCTGGGGGCGTTCCGGACGGGGGCTTTTTTCAGTTTCGGGCCGTTTGCCGGGTCGCTGGTCGCGCTCGTCCTCTTGAGGGACGCCGTCCGCTGGCCCATGGCGGCGGCCGGGATGCTGATGGCCGTGGCCGTCGCCCTGATCGTCGGCGAGAGGCACGCCCACGCCCACAGGCATGAGAGGACCACACACACCCATTCCCACAGCCATGCGGACCTTCACCATCTCCACGCGCACGACGGCCCGATCCGGGAACCCCACACCCACGAACACGTCCATGAGGGGACCGAACATGCCCACGGCCATTGGCCGGACACGCATCATCGTCACGGCCACTGAGCCCGGAATTCGAGAGGAGGAGACATGACAGCTCGGCGATTCCGGATGGCGTTGGCCATCCTGTTCCTGACTTCGCTGCCGCTGACGCATCGCGGGATTGCGGGCGCGCCGGTCCGCGGGACCGTCCTGAAAATCACCTCCCAGCCGCTCCACGGCGGCCGGATTAGCCCCATGCTCTACGGCGGGTTCGTCGAGCTTCTCGACGATGTCGTGCCGGGGATGTGGGCCGAGATGCTCGGCGACCGGGGGTTCGAAGGCATCCTTCCGACCTCGACCTGGGACTATTTCCGGGGAGAGCCCAACCTCTGCGACCGTGACTGGGACAAGAGTCCCGACTGGGCGTATGACACGGCGAATCCGTTCAACGACCGGCAGTCCTGCCGGCTGGACGCGCCGGGAAGCCGCCCCGTACGGCTCACGCAGGGCGGCCTCGCCGTTCGGAAGGGGATGGCCTATCCCGTGTCAGGGCATTGGCGCGCCGACGCGTCGTCTCTGAAGGTCCGGATTTCGCTTAAGACCCTCCTCCCTGACGGGTCGTGGATGACGCTGGCCGCGCTCGAACTCCCCAAGCCGGGCCCCGAATGGACCAAGTTCTCCGGCGCGCTCGTTTCGCAGGGCACGACCGACCGGGCGGTTTTCGAGATCGAGGCGAGCGGCCGGGGCCGCCTCTGGCTGGACAAGGTCTCGCTCATGCCCGCGGACAACATCGACGGCTGGCGGCGGGATGTCGTCGAGGCCGCCAAAGAGCTCGACCCCCCCATCCTTCGCTGGGGCGGCTCGACCATCGACCCCGGCCCCTACCGCTGGGCCGACGCCATCGGCGACCGCGACCTCCGGCCGTCCTTTGTTAACCGGGTTTGGGGCCGGCGGGACACGAACGACGTCGGGGTCGAGGAATTCGTGCGTTTCTGCCGGGCCGCCGGCGCGGAGCCGCTCGTTTGCGTCAGCCTCGGAGACGGGCTGGACAACGCCAGGCGCCTGGTCGAATATCTCAACGGGCCAGCCGACTCAGAGTGGGGTCGGAAACGGGCCGCGAACGGCCGGCCCGAGCCTTACGGCGTCAGATACTTTCAAATCGGGAACGAGATCGGCGCTCCCGGATACGTCAAAAGCCTCGTGGAGTTCGCCCGGGCTGTCCGGGCCGCCGACCCCAAGGCCCTCGTCCTCTCGTCCTTCCCGACGAAGGAAATCATCGACGTCGCGGGCCCGGACATCGATATCGCCTGTCCGCACTACTATCAGCCCGACCTCGACGGCGTGGATTCTGACCTGCGGAAGATCGAGGGCTGGATTAAGGAATCGGCCGGCCGCGACAGGATCCGGATGGGCGTCACGGAGTGGAACATCGACGCCGGCAACTGGGGGCTCGGCCGGGGCAAGCTCAACACCCTGGGCTGCGCGATTTTCGAAGCCCAGTTCCTCAATGTCCTGCATCGCCACGCCGATTTCGTGGCCCTGGCCTGCCGGTCGAACCTGACCAACAGCTTCAGCGGCGGGACGATCCAGACCAACGCCGCGGGGCTCTACCGGACGCCCGGCTTCCACGTCATGTCCATGTACCGGCAGCATTCGCGTCCCTTGCCGCTCCGGGTGGCGGCCGACGTGCCGGCCGGGGTGGACGTGACGGCCTGCGCCGCCGAAGACAAATCCGCGGTCACCGTCTTTGTGGTCAATCCGGGGACAGAACCCGTGGACGTCACGGTTGACCTGTCGGATTTCGGGCCGGGCTTCGCCGTCAGGGGAGGGGAGGTCATCAAGGACGCGCAGGACCGGCGGCAGGTCGACATCATCAACGGGTTCGCCAATCCCGTCCGGGTGGTCAGGGCGAAGGTCGATAAACCGTCCGGGAACGTCCTGACTCTGCCCGCCCTTTCGATCTCCGCGATCGATTGCGGCAAGCAGTAAAGTGGACGCGGAAAGACAGGGTCTTATTCGCCCTTGAGCGGCAATTTCTCCGGATCCTCCAGGAAGCGGATGAGGTCTTTGGCGAAACGGGCCGCCTCCGCGCCGTCGTTGACCCGGTGGTCGAAGGCCAGACAGAGGGGGATGGTTTTCCGGACGACGACGGCCCCCTTCTCGACCCGGGGCCGGTCCTCGATCTTCATGGACGCCAGGATGGCCACTTCGGGATAGTTGGTGATGGGGGTTGCCGCGTACCCGCCGATGACCCCGATATTTGTGATGGAAAACGTTCCGCCCTTGAGGTCGGCCAGGTCAAGCGTTCGTTCCTTGGCCGCCTTGGCCAGGTTCTGGATCTCTTCGGCGATATCGAAGACCGATTTCTGGTCGGCCATCTTGACCACGGGGACGATCAGGCCGTCGGGGACGTCGACCGCGATCCCGATGTTGTAATACTTCTTGACGACGATCTCCTGCTCCTCCTCGTCGAGCATCGCGTTGAGGGTCGGGTGGAGCTTGAGGGCCTCGACGACCGCCTTGACGATGAACGGCAGGTAGGTGAGCTTGACGCCCTTGGCCTCGGCTTCGGGCTTCATCGCGTCGCGGAGGGCCACCAGCTTGGTGGCGTCGGCCTCGTCGCAATGCGTGACGTGGGCCGCCTTATCCAGCGATTCCCGCATGTGCTTGGCGGTGGCCCGCCGGATGCCGCGGAGCGGGATGCGCTCCAGGGTTCCGTAGAAGTCATATTTCGATTTGACCTTGATCTCGCGTTTCTTTTCGGGAAGCTTCTCTTTGGCCGCTTGGACGTCGTCCTCGGTGATCCGGCCGCCCGGGCCCGTTCCCTGGATAGCCGCGAGGTCAACCGCGAGCTCCTGTGCGAGCTTTCGGACCTTGGGCGTGGCCTGAACCGCGCCGGCCTGGGCCGCGGCTCCAGCGGCTATCGTCCCGGAAAGCGTTCCGGCCCGCGCCTCCGCGACCGGCGCCTGGGCCGCCGCTCCCGCCTCGGGCACCGCCTCGCCTTTTTCCCCGATCGTCACGAGGACCTGCCCGACCTTGACGATGTCCTTTTCCTTGAAATGGAGCTTGAGCACCGTCCCGGCGTAAGGGGAGGGCATTTCGACGATGGCCTTGTCGGTTTCGATTTCGGCCAGGGTCTGGTCGGCCTTGATCTCCTCGCCTTCCTTCACCAGCCAGCGGACGATTTCGCCTTCCGTGATGCCTTCCCCGACGTCGGGGAACCGGAATTGTTTGGCCATGATCAGAACTCCATGATCTCGTGGATCGCGCGGAGCAGTCTCTCCGGGCTCGGGTAATAATAGTCCTCACTCTTGGGCAGCGGGATCGTGATGTCGGGCGCCGTGACGCGCATGACCGGAGCGCTCAGGCTGAGCAGGGCCCGCTCGCCGATCAGAGCGGCGATCTCCGCGCCCAGCCCGCATGTCTTCGGGGCCTCGTGGAGGACGATGGCCCGCCCGGTCTTCTTGACCGAGGCGATGATCGTTTCCCGGTCCATCGGGGCCAATGTCCTGAGATCCAGGACCTCGGTGCTCACGCCCTCGGACGCCGCCTTTTCCGCAGCCTTCATGGCTACGGGAACCATAGCGCCCCAGGCGACGATGGTCAGGTCCGCGCCCTCCCGAACGATTTTCGCCTGCCGCAGCGGGACTTCGTAAGCCGCCTCGGGGACGTCCTGTTTTTCCGACCGGTAGAGCTTCGTCGGCTCCATAAAGAGGACGGGGTCTTCGCTCCGCAGGGACGCGATGAGCAGTCCCTTGGCGTCAATGGCGTTCGATGGGACAACGACCGTCAGCCCGGGGATCTGGCAGAACAGGGCCTCCGTGCTCTCGGAGTGGTGCTCGAGGGCCCGGACGCCGGCGCCGTAGGGCGTCCGGATGGTCAGCGGGACGGGGAAGCGGCCGCGCGTCCGGTTCCGCAGGCGGGCGACGTGGGAAATGATCTGGTTGAAGGCCGGGTAGATGAAACCCATGAACTGGATCTCGACGATGGGCCGGAGCCCGAGCGCCGTCATGCCGGCCGCCACTCCGACGGCCGCCGATTCGGCAAGCGGCGTGTCGATGACCCGGTCGGGCCCGAACTTGTCGACCAACCCTTCGGTGGCCCTGAAGACGCCGCCGTCGCGCCCGACGTCCTCGCCGAGGAGCAGGTACCTGTCGTCCCTCGCCATTTCCTGGGCGAGGGCCTGGTTGATGGCTTGGACCATGGTCATGATCATCGGGCGGCCTCCTTGTCGGAAGGCTCGACCCCGGCCAGCTGCTCCTTGAGGTTCGGCGTCATCGCGGCGTAGGTGAAGGCGAAGAGGTCTTCGACCGAAGCGGGCGGCTTCGCCTCAGCCGCCGCGACGGCCTTTTCCACCAACTCCGCGGCCTTGTCCTGGACCTCTTTTTCATAGGCCCCGTCCCAGATGCCCTTGTTCTTTAGGTAGATTTGGAACCTGGCGACCGGGTCCTTCTTCTCCCACGCGAGGACCTCGTCCTTGGTCCGGTAGCGCGCGGCGTCGTCCGACGTCGTATGGTCGCCCATCCGGTAAGTGTAGGCCTCGATCAGGGTCGGGCCGCCGCCGCTCCGGGCGTTCTGCGCGGCTTCTTTGGCGGCCGCGTACACGGCCAGAATATCGTTGCCGTCGACCTGAACGCCGCGGAAGCCGTAGGCGGCGGCCTTCTGGGCGATGGTCGCAGAGGCCGTCTGCCGGCTCCGCGGGACCGAGATCGCGAACTGGTTGTTGTAGCACACGAAAACGTTCGGCGTCTTGAAGACGCCGGCGAAATTCATGGCCTCGTGGAAATCGCCCTCGGAGGTCGCCCCGTCCCCGAACGTCGCGACCACGGCAATCTGGAGTTTCCGGTAATTGGCGGCCATCCCGGCGCCGACGGCGTGGAGGATCTGAGAAGCCACGGGAATGGCGAAGGAATAAATATTCAGGCCCTCTGGCGTCCGGATTCCCGCTTCGTTCCCCATCCAGTAATGGAAGTAATCCTCGAGCGGATAGCCGAGCGTGATGTAGGTCCCCAGGTCGCGGAAGTAGGGGAAGAGCCAATCCGGCCCGTCCATGGCCGAGGCCGTGCCGACCTGGCAGGCCTCGTGCCCGCGGCTCGACGCGTACGTCCCCAGCCGCCCCTGGCGCTGGAGCTTGAGCGCCTTGGCGTCGGCGGCCCGGGCGAGGACCATATGCGCATACATCTTGCGCAGGGCCTCGCCGGGCAGGGCCGGCTCGAGTCCGGCGCGAACCTCGCCCGCCTCGTCAAGAATCTGGAGCCTTTCCCCCTTGAGCGGGTCAAAGCGTTCGATCATTCGTCCCCCGATTCGCCCCGATTCCTGGAGCCCGCCGGACGAAACTTCCGGCGCCGCCGCCCCGGCCCCGCGAGGGGCGAGGCTATTTCTTCTCGAGCCAGGCCTTGAGCTTGTCGGGCTCGACCTCGCCGCAAATGACGTCGCTCGTATCGACGTTCAGAAACGTCGGGACCCGCAGCTGGCCGCCGCACTTTGGCGCGATGACCGGCTTGTAGGACCTCATCAGGTCGGCGTTTTTCTCGTCGTGCCAGATCTCGAGCTTTTCGAAGACGATGCCCATCTCTTTTTCGAGCTGTTCGACGACCGCCATCATCTTTTTGCAGTGGGGGCATTCCCGCCCGTGGAACATCAGCAGTCGAGCCATTATGTCCTCCTGACAAAGAGTCCGCACCAGCATTCGCCGTTCGGAAGTCCGCGATAGGTTTCGTGGATCTTGAAGTTGCAGGGGCAGACGAGTTTCAAATCCTCTTCCCAGTCCTTGGTGCGCAGGCGGCAAGGGCAGTATTTGAACCCGTGGTTTTTCTCATTCTCGAAGATCCCCTCGACCAGGGTTTCGACCTTGCCCGGGTCCGGGTTGACCATGAACTCGTTCCCGGAGGTGAACCGTTCGATGGCCTGCCGGAAATCGGCCGGCGTGAAGGTCACGTCGGGGCCGCCGCCCAGGAACTTGCGAGCTTCATCGGCCGTGATCTCGGCGTAGGCGTTCAGCGCCTGGCACGTCGGGCAAAGCTCGGGCGGGGCGATTCCGTAGTGAACGTCGTTGCAGATGTTGCAGCGCCAGTATCGTTTTTTCATGACACCCCCCTTCCTCCTGTGAGACTCTTCCCGCTAAAGTCGATCATCATTCCTTAGTATTTTACTAAGAATCCCGGGCCCGGTCAAACCCGGTCCGGTTGATTTCGGTGACATATAACTCATTACCGAAATAGACGCATATCCCTATTTAGTGTATTTAGTTATGTGTCACCGTTATGACCTCCCGGCCGCTCTAAAAGTTGATGACGATCGAGGTCGTGAAGAGCGTGTCGACTTTCTTCAGCGGGACCGGAACGGTCAGGCCTGTCGGGAGGCCCTCGGGATCAAAGAGCGGGACGGCTTCGTTCGCAGGCAAGTGGGCGTGCAGAAGCCGGACGCTCGTCTTGAGCGCCAGGGACTTGGAGATGGAGGCGGTCACGGAGTTCGTCCAGTCGTAACGCCAATCGACCGTCCTCTTCAGGTTTTCGTCGAAGATGAACTGGCTGGCGAAAGCGGACGAGTCGAAGAGCTTTTGCTCGAAGGTGGCGATCGCCCGGAAACCGGCGAACGACGTGGCCGGCTGGCCGAAGTACTTGCGAAGGGTGTACGTCATGGCGCCGTCGGTCTTGAACTGCGTCCGGTCCGTTTCGATCCAGGCGTAGCCCGTGCCGGCCGTGAATATGACCCGGCTGGCGAGGCCCGCGAACCGGTTGCGGTCCCAGCCGAGGCCGACCTGGAGGACCACCTTCTTGGAGAGGCGGTGGTCATACATTCCCGACACGAGAAAGTTCTCGGCCACCAGGCGCTCGGTTTTCTGCTCGATGACGCTGAAATCCGTTTCGGTGCCGACGGCGGTCCTCGTGATGGTCGTCGCATGGCTGCTCAGAAGGTAGGTCTTGACGGTCAGGGCGTCCTTCTCCCAGCTCCGCTTGAGCGTGTTGGCGAGGCTGAAGGCCGCGGTGGCCGTGTTGCCCCCGGTGACGACGAAGCTCAATTCCGCCGTGGCCTTCCACGGGCCGAGGAGACCCTTGCTTTCGGCCCGGGCAGGGGCCGGATCCCAGGCGGCGAATGTCAACAGGGCGAGGATCCCTGCGGCGCAGACCGGCCGGAGCGGTTTCTGATGAGGTCTGATCATTTCATGACTCCAACGGCCTATTTCGCCAGCGCGTCGTAATAGAGGGCGGCGGCGCCCAGGATGGCGATATTTTCGGTCTCGGAGACTTCGATCTTCAGACGCTCCTTCGTGATGGAATAGGCGAACGTCTGGAATGTCGTCCATAGGGATTCGCGGAAAAAGCGGAAGGATCTGCTGATCGAGCCGCCCAGAACGATGACCTCGGGGTCGACCGCGTAGCAGATGGCCTTGACGGCCTCGCCGACGTGGATGCCGAATTCCGCGAAGATGTCGAGGGCCCGCTGGTCGCCGCGCTCCGCCCGGCCGGCCATCTCGCGGCCGCTCGTGCCGTGGACGCGCTCGAAGAACTGGCCGCTGGCGTAGGCCTCGAAATTCCGGTCGAGGTAGGGGAGCATGCCGAATTCGCCGGCCCCGCAGTTGATCCCCGAGTAGAGCCGCCCGTTGGCGATGATCCCGGCCCCGAGGCCCGTCCCGATGATCAGGCCGACGGCGTGATCGTAGGGCTTGGCCTTGCCGAAATATTTTTCGCCCGCGGCGAAGCAGTTGGCGTCGTTGTTGACGTAGGCCGGCAGATGGTAGCGCTCCTCGAGGTTGGTCTTGAGCGGGACCTTTTTCCAGGAGCGGATATTCTGGACGTCGTAAACGACCCCTTTCTTGAGGTCGATGACCGAGGGGACGCCGGCCCCGATTCCGGCGACATCCTTCCGCATAACCGCATCAACGGCGCTGAACATGTCCTCGAGGACGTCGCGCTCCGTGCCCTGGCTCCGGACGGGGACGGAGCGGACTTCGGCCAGGCGGCCGCCGACAACCAGCCCGGCCCGGACGTTCGTTCCTCCGAGGTCGATCCCGATGACGGCGTCCTGGCTCACGCGGCCTCCCTCTGTCTTTTTCGGGCGATCGTTTCGTTGAGGATGATCGGTTTCGCCCAGAGTCCGATGCTCAGGATGTAGCCAAGGGTCAGGTACAGGAAGAACATGCCCTGGCGGAGACCGTATGTGTCACCGAGGCGGCCGATGACGAGCGGCACGAGGGCCCCCCCGATGATGCCCGTGCAGAGAATCCCGGAGAAGGAGCCGTGGTGGCTCGAGACCGAGTTCAGGGCCAGGGAGAAAATGATGGGCCACATGACCGAGGCGGCGAATCCCATGAGCGGGAACATGACCAGGGCCAACGGTCCCGGCCCGAAAAGGGCCAGGGTCAAGAAGACGATGGCCGCGGCCGCGAACCCGACCAGGACCTTCCGGCTGTCGAAGAGCTTGAGGAGGACGAGGCCGAGGATCCCGCCGATCGTCATCATGCCCCAGAAGAGGGACACCTTGCTCGCCCCGATGGTCTGAGGATCGTACTTGTGGTAGGTCACGAGGAACTGGGAGATCCAGTTGGCGACGCCCTGCTCCGTACCGACGTAGGTGAAGATCCCCAGGAAGTAAAGCAGGACAACCTTGTTCTTAAAGAGCGCTTTGTGCGTGGCCCAGGCGCCGGCCCGCTCCTCCTCCTTTTTGACAACGAGCGGGAAGCGCGCGAGGGCCAAAACCGCGATCATCACGATGACGAGGACCGCGAACACCCAGTACACGGATACCCAGGGGAGCGACGCCGGCACGAGCTTCGACATCAGGCCGACGAGCGGCTTGCCCTCGCCGCCGGGCTGGCCCAGGTTCCGGACGAAATAGGAATAGATGTACGGGCTGAGGAAGGAGGCCCCGCCGAAGACGAGCTGGGCCATGACCGAGTTGAAGGCGAAATGCTCCTCGCCGCCCGAGACGCGGAGGAGCGGGTTGATGGCCACCTGGAGGGCGGCCATGCCGGCCCCGATCAAGAAAAGCGACAGGATGGCCGTCGCGTAGCGGGGGAAAAGCGAAAAAAGCATGGCCCCCGCGAAGGCCAGCGTGAAGGCGGCGATCATGACCGGCTTTTCCCGGGTTTTCTCGAGGAGCATGCCGGCCGGGATGGACATGAATCCGTAGGCGATGAAGAAGGCGAAGGGGAGAAGCGCGACCAGGGTCAGGCTGAGCTCGAAGCTCTTGATGATATCGGGGACCAGCGGGCCGATGATGTTGGTCAGGAGCGAGATGACGAAGAAGGTCAGGAAGATCAAGGCGACCATCCCGTAGTGGCGGGCGGGCGGCGCGGCGGACGCGGGCCCGGCATGCGGAGCGGGAGGAGACGCGGCGTTGGATGCGTTATCGTTCATGGGCGGGCACCTCTTCTCGGGCTCAGTTTTATAACAAAATGCGAGCGAAGAAAAGAGGGATTTTCTCCCTGTCGAAGCCGGACATTGACAACGGCGGGCCGGGAACCTAGATTGATAGTATCCAGGGGTTGAAACGAGCGGCCGCGAATTCGGCCGGGGGAGAGGATGAAAATGAGCTTGGACGCGCCAACGAAAAAAACTCCCGGAATTGGATTCCTTGTCCGATCGTCGGCATTATTCTTCCTTCTGATCGCCGGAGTGGCCGCGACTTCGAACGCCCGTTTCCCAAATCCGAATTCTAAACCCTCACCAGGCGGCGTCGACACACGGGAATTCCTGCAGAAGCGGCCCCCGGCCGGCCAAAAAGCGGAGCCCCGGGAGAAGGACAGTGCGCGGACGCGCGCGGCCGGCCCATATCGAGGCGGCGTCAACGGGAGCCGCCAGACGTGGGCCAGGACCTATTCGAGACCCGGGACGATGGACATTTCGAACAACGGCGTTATTTATGGCTTCCGGATGTCGCCAGCCCTGGACGGCGGTCTTTTCCTGCTGGGCCACACATCGACTCAAATTCCCGCATCCTATGACAGTTGCGTCATGAAGGTGAACGCCGAGGGCGAGATCGAATGGCAGCGGGTTTACAGACAGGGGAAAGGACAGGGATACACTCAATTTATCCGGTCCATCCATCCGACGAGCGACGGGGGAGTCGTCGCCGGCGGCGAGAACTCGTCGGGCCTACTGGCGGTCAAGTTCCTTTCCAACGGCGACATCGAATGGCAGCGGCAATATGATCACGAAGGCAAGCGGGACTATTTCACCGACCTTCAGCAAACAGGCGACGGAGGCTATCTCCTCGCGGCGAGTTCAGGTGACCCGGGGGGGGGCGGCATTCCGGACGAATCGGATATCCTCCTGATCAAGCTCGACTCGAGCGGGAACCCGGCTTGGCAGAAGACCTACGGGGGGACGCTTGACGAAGCCCCCTCCGGCTTCTACCAGACGTCTGACGGCGGTTACGCTGTTTGCGGCTTTGCTTTTTCTCCGGGAAGCGGAAGCGACACGAGTCTCCTGCTCCTTCGGCTCTCGTCCTCGGGCGACATCGAAGGGCAGACGGCCTATGAGGGGTCCGGTATTAGCGTCCTTTCCTTCAAACCGACAGGCGACGGAGGGTCGATCCTGGTCGGGAGCGCCGCGGAGACCGGGAGTTTGTTTAACGGGGATGCCTGGGCCATGAAACTCTCGGCGGGGGGCGCCGTCGAGTGGACAAAGACCTACCACGGGAGTTACGACGAGCGATTCAGATCCATCCAGCAGACGCCGGATGGAGGCTATATTGCGGCCGGCGAAACGAATTCTTTTTCCCCATTCAATTACGGGCGGGCTCTTCTCGCGAAGCTGACTCCTGACGGGGAAATCGAGTGACAGCGGACGTACGGAAACGATGGGGTTGCGGGCCGTTGGTCCGATGGCCTGTCCGTGCTCCCCGCGGCCGACGGGGCCTACTTCATCGGGGGGACGACGACCATAAACGGCCTTGGGGGACTCCGATTCCTCCTCATGAAGGCCTCATCCGAAGGCCTCATCGAGCGTCTGCCCGGATTCGTGGGGACGGCCGGCCTCGAGGTGCAGGTTTCGTCCGCCGAACCGGTTCCTGTCTCGTTGGTGTCACAGGAGACAACGGTCACGGCCCAGGCCCTTCCGCTGACTCGCCTCAACGTCACGATCACCGGAGGGCTCTTGTTCTCTCCGCCGCTCAATTTCGCGGCCAGGACCCTAATGACGCGTTCCCTGGCCATGGCGGATTACACCAACGAGGTGACATGGGAGCCCAACCCGGTCAACGACGACCTGAACATCGTGAAATACAGGATCTATGTTTTAGGTCCCATTCCGTGGGGGGACCTCTGGGTTATCTCGGAAGGTTCCGAGAAGCTGGAGGAAGTCGGCGGCGGCGCTTTCCGGTATTATCAATACCACGTTCAGCGGAGCGGCTCCTATCTCTACCAGGTTTGGGGCGTGACCGCCGACGGCGGAGAGGGTATAGCCGTTGACTTCATCTATAAGCCGCCGGCTGCCAGGTGATCATGAGAAAGCTCGCCCTGTTCTCAATACTCCTTCTGCTGTTTGTGCCGGCAGCCGCCGCCAACGGAACGAGCGTCACGGTCAGGGGCGGATATTTTCAGCCTTCGGATTCCGATTTCAAGTCCATCTACGGTGGGGGGACATGCTGGGGGATCGAGGGCTCTTCCGCGGTCTGGAAGAGCCTGGAGCTTTGGGTGAGCGCCGACCTTGTCTACAAGAAGGGCCACCTGATTCCGACGGGGGAGCAAACGAAGCTCTGGCTCGTCCCGGCCGGCGGCGGGCTGAGGGTCGTCCGTCCGGCGGGGATCTTCAGGCTCTTTGCCGGAGTAGGCGTCCTTTATCATGTCTTCAGGGAGGTAAATCCCATCGGGGACGTCACTTATGGACGCTGGGGCCCGGCGGTCGAGGCCGGGGGCCAATTTCCGTTGCAGACGAAGTGGTTCGTCGACCTTCATCTTCAATATTCCACATGCCGGATGACACCCGTCGAGTTATCATTCAATGTCGGGGGGTTCCAGGCCGCAATAGGGATCGGCTACCGGTTCAAGTGAAGGGCATGAGATGAGTTCATCCAACAGAGGAGCACCAAATTTGAGCTTGCCATTAATGGCGATCCGGCGCCCGGCCCTCTGGAGGAAGGCGACTTTGGGGCTCCTCATGTTCGTTGGCTTAACTTTCGAGGTCGACGCCCGCGAATACAAGGTCATGGGAGGGTTTAGCCTGTCCCGTTATGATGCCTCCGGACGCTTCGCGACGGATTACGGGTATCGGCCGGGGTTCGGCTTCGGCATGGGAGTCGAGTTTCCGGTATCCCGCCTCTTCGCCTTGGAAGCGGACATCATGTATGTTCAGAAAGGAAACGACTTCTCAGAGTGGCGGGATGGAGCCCTGCTGGAAAGGACCGTTTTCAAGCTTGAAGAAATCAGCCTGCCCCTGCTCCTGAAGTTTAGGCTCCGGAGGGGCACCTCGCCTTTCATTGCCAGCGGCATCGAGCTCGCTTACGTTCTTTCTCACGTCGCCGAGCCGCGCGCGGATTCGACGGGGCCGGCTGGAAATGAAGAAAACCTCCGGGACATCACCAAGAGCTTCGACGCCGCGATCGTATTCGGGGCCGGCCTCGAGTTAGCGGCCCGTGCGGCCGCGCTGTCTCTGGAAGTACGCTACCATTGGGGTGTATGGAATATCCTGTCCGAAAGCTATTCGGGCTTTTCGAGGTCCAAACCCAACGCCCTCGTCATGCTTCTCGGCGTAAGATTCTAGCCAGCCGCACCTAAAGACCTACCGTCCCTTCTTGTCCCCCGTTTGCTCTTTCTCCTTCTGCAGTTCGATGAGGTCGACGGTCTGGGAGAAATCGCCGAGCAGGTACTTGGCGAAGTAGTCGGCCCGGATCCAGAACCAGTAGTCGTTCATGTCGCCGTAGCCGTGGCGCTGGCCCGGGAAGAGGAAGAAGTCGAAGCGCTTATTGGCCTTGATCAGGGCGTTGGCCAGCCGGATGGTGTTCCCCGGGTGGACGTTGTTGTCCATGTCCCCCGTCGTGAGCAGGAGGTGGCCCTTGAGGTTCTTGGCGATCTCGGAGTTCTTCTCGATGCTGTACTCGAACTTGATGTTCCCTTCCTTGTCCGTGACTTCCTTGACGCCGTGATGCTTTTCGCTCCACCAGCGGTTGTAGATGTTGTTCTCGTGGTTTCCGGACGAGGACACGCCGACCTTGAAGAAATCGGGATAGACGAGCAGGGCTGCGGCCGTCATGAAACCGCCGCCCGAGTGGCCGTAGATGCCGACCCGGTCGGCGTCGATATAGGGGTACCTGATGCCCAGCTCCTCGATGGCCCGCTTCTTGTCGGCCAGGCCGTAGTCGCGGAGGTTGCCATAGCCGTAGTTGTGGTACCACTTCGAGCGCATGGGGTTGCCGCCGCGGTTGCCGACTTCGATGACGATGAACCCGAGCTGGGCCAGGGCGACGTTGCCGTTCCGGGGCGAGAAGGTCTTGGTTACGCTCTCGGTCTGGGGGCCCGGATAGACGTAAGCGATGATCGGATACTTCACGGCGGGGTCGAAGTCGAAGGGTTTGTACATGACGCCGTAGAGATCGGTGATGCCGTCGTCGGCCTTGACCTTGAACGGCTCGGGGAACTTGTAGCCGGCCTCGACAAGAGCGCCCGTGTCCGTCGTTTCGAGCTTGAGGACGACGTTCCCCATCATGTCCCGCAGCTCCGAGGCCGGGGCCGTGTTGACGCGCGAGAACGTGTCAATGAACACGCGCAGGTTGTCGTCGGCGTCGGCCCCGTGATTGGCGTCGCCGGGGTTGAGGAGCCGGAGCCCCGTGCCGTCCAGGTTGACCCGGTAGAGGTGGAAAAAGTAGGGGTCCTCGCTCGGCTCGCGGCCGCAGGCGTTGAAGTAGAGGACGCGGGTCTTCTCGTCGACGCCCTCGATCCCCTGGCAGGTGAACTCGCCGGAAGTGATCTGCGACTTGAGCTTGCCGTCGCCGTCATAGAGGTAGTAATGGCCCCAGCCGTCGCGCTCGGACCACCAGACCATTTCTTTGCCGCCGTTGACAAGGCGGAGGGACTCGACGTCGATATAGGTATTCAGGCGCTCCTCGATCAAGACCTTCACGTCGCCGGTCGCCGTGTCGGCGACGCAGACGTCATACTTGTGGAGGTCCCGGCTCTGGCGCCCGAAATAGAGCTTGTCCGACGTGTCGCTCAGCCACTGGGACGGAGGCGGAAAGTCCTTCTCGCGGTCCACGTTGCGGCGGGGCGCTGTCTCGACCCCCAGGGTCTGGTCCTTGAAGCCGTCGGCCTTGATCTTGACCTTGCCCTTGCTCGCGATATCGAAAACGAGGAGCTCGGGCTGGGCCTGGTTTTCCTCGCCCGGCATGGCGTAGCGGTAGGTTTCGAGCGTCGGGCGCGGGTTGGCCAGGACGTTAATAACCCAGAGGTCGCCCACCTTGCGTTCGTCCTCGCGGACACAGGCGAACTTTTTCGAGTCCTTGGACCAGACGATATAGCCGGCCGGGACGCGGTAATCCTTGCGGTCCTTCTCGTCCTTCTGGAGCTCCTTCTTATCTTCCTCATTGAGGTCACGGGCGTAGGAATAGTGCTCCTCGCCGTCGGTCGTGAGCTGGACCTCCTTGATGGCCGCGTCGTCGGCTTTTTTCTGGGCCAGCTTGAAGTTCTCGGCGTCCATCATGAAGAGGTTGAAGCCGCGGGCGAAGATGACGATTTTTTCATCGGGGGAAACGGACGCCCATTTGGGCCGCTTGGGCGGCGCCTCGTAGTCGGGGAGGAGCGTCAGCGTGCCCGTGGCGAGCTGATACTCGAAATAGAGGGTGGTCGTTTTTTTCTCGGGCTCCTTGGCCTTGTCCTTATCGGCGTCTTTTTTATCCTGGTCCTTTTTATCCAGCTCCTTCTTTTCCAGGTCCTTCTTGTCCTGCTCCTTCTTCTCTTGGTCTTTCTTCTCCTGCGTCTTGGCCTCCTCCTCCTTGGCCTTCTTGGCGTCTTCGCGCTTCTTCTCGATGTCCCCGGCCTTGACGATCTTGTCCCCGAGGCGGACGTCCGAGTCCTTCTGGACCTCGAGCTCCAGGCGGAGGGCCGTGTCTTTGTCGATGAATTTCACGGTCCGGAAGGGCAGGTGCTGGGAGTCATACGGGGTCAGGACGATCCCGGTCAGCAGGGCCGCCATCCGGGCGTTGTCGAAGAGCGGGCTCTTCGTGGCGCGCAGGGGGTCGACGATGGAAAACGACCGTCCCTTGCTCGTTTCCCAGCTGTACCAGAACCTGTCGCCCGTCTCGAGCCAGTGGGCCTGGACGGAAGTGTCGAAGACGAGCTTCCCGACCTTGGCCGAGGTAAAGCGCGCGGCCAGCTCATAGTTGGCCTTGTCGGCCTTCTTCATTTCGGCGCCGGGGGCGGCGGCCGGGCTCAGAATCGCAAAGCTCAGGAAAATAACCAACGTGGCCGCCGGAGCGACGGCCTTTCGGAGACTGGTTGGATGAGACATGGATGAGACCTCCTAGAAAGGAACGTTCTGTGGCATGAGCAAGGCGGGGATTATAGCAAATGCGATGGAGGATTTAAATCAGCCCTTTTTTCCCAGGCCTTAATCGTCAAATTGAAAGACATCTTCGATCGGAACGGCGAATACGTGGGAAATGCGATGAGCGAGCAGCAGGGACGGGACGTACCGGTTCGCTTCGAGCGCGATAATCGTCTGGCGGGTGACGCCGGCCTTCTCCGCCAGTTCCTGCTGCGTCATCTCGCCGCAGTCAAACCGGAAGCGGCGGATCCGGTTGGTCAGCTCACTCATCGCCCGCCACATCCCCTCGCCGATAATGGACCAGGATGGATATGGACCAGGCCATCATAAAGACAATTAACGCCGCCATTAAAACCAACGGCGGCCATTCCGCGGGTACGAACGGGGCCTCCAAGGCCGCAAGGCCCGATCGAAGCGCCACCCAGAGCCACACGCCCATGCATACCAAACACCAGTAAAGCCAGGTGACGCTCCACGCGATCACTCGGGAACGGTCCGCGATCTGCTTGTCGCGTTCGTCAAGGACCACGCCGCCTTCGGCCAGTTTCTCTCGGTAGAAGGTCGGGCCCAAGCCGAGCAGTCCCAGAAATCCCAGGAATCCGAAAGCGCCCCGCGCCCTGTGAGGACCGACCAAAGCCAATGCCACCACATAGGCTGCCGCCGTCACCGCCACCGTGACGGCGCAAACGATCAGATTAAATCTTGCGTGTTTGACCTGTGGATGCATCTTCTAAGCCTCCTTTGCTTTGCTTATGCAAATGAATGTAATATATAGTATACAAAATGTCAAGTAGATATTACATTGTCCTTTAGCAAAAGGACCGGCGAAAGCTTTCCGCGAAGTCCAGGTCTTCCTTAGGGCTTAAGCCGCCAGACACGGATGATTTTGTCCAGGCTGGCGGAATAAAGGGTTTTCCCGTCCGGGCTGAATGCCAGCCCCGTGACGCTCATGGCATGCCCCTGGAAGGCCCGGATAAAACGCCCGGTTTCGGCGTCCCAGAGGCGCACGAGGCGGTCGGCCCCGGCGGTCGCCAGCGTTTTTCCGTCGGGAGAGAAACGCACCGCGAGCAGGGGAACACGGATCGGTTCGGTCACGGGACCTTGGGTCGAGGGATGAACAAAGCCTTCAGGCCTGAGGGCATAGCGTTCGCGGGTGGCCGGGACGTCCCAAACCCTGACTGTTTTGTCGAGGCCCGTCGACGCCAGGAGGCGCCCGTCCGGCGAAAACGTCAGATCCCTGACGAAATCCCTGTGGCCGGAAAGATCTCCCATGCGAACACCTTTTTCGACGTCCCAGAGCGTGATGGACGCCCTCCCTGCCGCCAAAACGCGGCCGTTGGGGGACCACGCCAGCGCCATCCCCCATTTCCTGGCGTCTCCCGCGAGGACACGCGGCTTCCCGTCGCCCTCGATGTCCCAAACGAGGACGCGACCGTCCATGCTCCAGGCCGCCGCGAACCGGCCGTCGGGAGAGAGAGCCAAACCCGCCGACCAACCCTCAAGCCCCCGGAGCTCCCGGAGGATGCTCCCTGATTGAGCGTCGAAAACCGTCACCATTCCTTTATCTCCGGTCGCAACGACGAATTTCCCTTCCCGCGAAAACGAGACGGCGTAGAACTCGGCATCGCGGCTGCGCAGAACCCGGAGGACCCGGCCGGAGGCCGTGTCCCAGAGCCGGACCGCTCCGTCCAACCCGCTCGTCGCGAGCCGGGATCCGTCCGGGTTCAAGGCCACGCCGCTGATCCCGGCCTCATGCCCTTTCCAGATTCCGGAAGCCCCAACGCCTTCTTGAGCGGGGAGGCGCGGAGCGGCGAGAATCCCCCCGCACGCGACCAAGCAACCGAAGAAGAATTTGGCCGACATTTTCATGGCCCCGCCTCCCTTATTTGCCCGCCGGCCGGCGGGCGGGGATTTCCAGCAGCGTTTTTTCTCCGGCCGTGAGTTTCAGGCCGGGGCCGTCCGATCCCGCCGAAAGCGTGGCGGCGCTTGCCCCATCCCACAGTCGCAGCGTTGGGTCGCCTTGCGGTTCCGTGATGAAGAGGACGTGCTGGCGGGCCAGGCTGTCCAGGGTGAAAAAGACGTTGGGGTAGCCGTCGGAGGTCACGTAGCCGCTCCGCTCGTTGCCTTCCTCGTCGGACAATAGAATGCCGCTGACCGCCCCGCCGCGAGGAAACCGCTTGCCCAGGATCAGGGGGTCGGGGAGGGGGGCCTGGATCCTGACCCGTTCCACGCCGTTGGCGTCGAGGATGACCAGCCCGCGGAGCGTGAGGACGCCATCGGCAGGAACAGCGCTCTTCGACGGAAATCTGAAAACGGACAGCGCGATGATCCCGAGAGCCAGGACGGACACGGACGCCGTCAACGCCCACGTGAGCCGGCGGTTGCGCAGGGTCAGTTTCCCGATGGCATCGCGGATTTCTTTCAGATCTGGGTCATCCATGAATTCTCCTCCTCGGTGCGAATCTTATCATTTCCATTTACGAAGACGCGCCCGGATTGGTTTACCGGCGAGACGATGGCCCGGCGCGCTGAACCTTCTCTCGTTCCGGTCAAAACAGCGCCAGCGAATATTCGCGGAGGCGGGCCCGGCAGCCGCGGACATCGGCAACGTGCCGCGCGAGCTCCGTCCAGAATGCCCGGCCGTGGCCCCGGACGCGGGTGTGGACGAGTTCGTGGATGATGACGTAATCGGCCAACTCTTGCGGTAGAACGGCCAGGTGGGCGTTGAGCTGAACGCGTCCCGAGGGCGAGGCGCTTCCCCAGAGGGTGCTCTGGGTCCGGACGCTGAGTCCTGGGCAGATGAAGCCATGCTCCGCGGCCAGCTCCTCCAGCCGCCGTTCGAGCAGAGCGCGGGCGGATCGTTTGTCGAGTTGGCCGGCGGCGAGAACCGCTTCCCGGCACCGACCCCGGGCCCGCTCGACCCGGGCGAGCGTCCGCCGGATCCAGAAGCGCTTGGCCGCCGCGAGCCGTCGGGCCTCCTCGAATGAAACACGCGTGGGAACGGCCACCCGGACGCCTAGGGAGGAACGGATGGTCACCGAGACCCGCCGGGCACGCCGGCTCTTCTCGAAGAGCATGGGCCCGACGCCCTCGAGTTCGACGGTCAGCCCCGGCAGAGCGCCCGTCTCCCGGCCAAGCCGGGGCATCTCAGTCCCCGTAAAAGAAGTTCCGCCGCTTGTCTTTCTCGTTGACCGGGTTGGCGTCGAGGGCCCACATGCCTCGGCCGTGGGTCGCGATGACAATAACGTTGTCCCTCGGGTGGATGATCAGGTCGTGGACGTAGGCGGTCGGCAGGTTCGACCCCAGGGTCATCCAGGTCTTCCCGCCGTCGGTCGTGACGTAGACGCCCATATCTGTCCCCACGTAGAGGATGTCTTCGTTCACGGGGTCTTCCCGGATGACGTTGACCGGACCGACGGGGATGCCCTTGGCGATGCTCACCCAGGTCTTGCCGTAGTCCGCCGATTTCCAGACGTACGGCGTGAAATCGTCGTCCCGTTTCCCGTTCTGGGTGAGATACACCGTGCCCAGCTTGTAGGACGAGGCGACGACGCGCGACATCCATTTCCCGGGCGGGAGGCCGGCCGTGATCTCCTGCCAGGCCTTGCCGCCGTCCTTCGTGACCCAGAGCCGGCCGTCGTCGGTCCCGGCGTATACGAGGCCGAACCGGAGCGGCGACTCGGAGATGGCGAAGAGGGTATGGTAGGGGATATCGCCCATTTCCGATGCCGTGTTCCATGTCAGATCGGGGCTGATTTTTTCCCACGTGTCGCCCCTGTCGAGCGACCGGAAGACGAACTGCATGCCGTGGTAGACGATATTGGGGTTGACCGGGGAGAGAATGAACGGCGCGAGCCACTGGCCGCGGAGGCGGGGCTCGTTCTCGTAAGGCGCGGGCAGGAGCGACTTGGTGTAGGGCCAGCCGGGATATTCGCCGGGTTTGCCGTAGTCGGAGCGCATGATGGTCCCATAGAAGCCCGCCGAAAAGACGACGTTGGGATCGTTCGGGTCGATGGCCTGGTTCGAGCCCTCGCCGCCGGGGGCGTTCTCGAACTTTTGGACGGGGATCTTGTCCCGGCCCTGGCTGAGGTCCACGGGCGCCCGGAAGCTGCCGTGGTCCTGCATCGAGCCGTAGACTTTGAAAGGCGTCGCCATGTCATAGGCGATATTGAAGAACTGACAGACGGGAATCCCGTCCTGCCAGTACCGCCAGTTCTTGCCTTTGTCGTAGGACACGGCGACGCCCTGGTCGAAGCCCTTGATCAGGTAATTCGAATTGTCCGGGTCGATCCACAGGGCGTGGTTGTCGCCGCCCGGGCTCTCGACATGGGCGAAGGTCTTGCCCCCGTCCGTCGAGACGCTGAACGGCACGCCCATGATGTACACGGTATCGGCGTCGTTGGGGTCGACGCGGATCTGGCCGAAGACCCAGCCGTAGGTGTTGGAGTGGCGTTCCATGAAGGTCTTCTGTTCGGGTGTGAGGCCGCTCACCTGTTTCCAGGAGGCGCCGCCGTCGTCGGAGCGGTAGACCGTGGCCCCCTTGATGATCCCGCTCGAGGGGAGGCCGTAGGAATCCGTCTGCTCCTCGGCCGTCGGCTTGCGGGCGATCTCGTAATTGTCGACCAGCGTGTAGAGAACGTTGGGCTTCGTCAGGCAGATATCGAGCCCGATCCGGCCGCGGGACTTCGCCTCCGGAAGGCCGGCGTTGATGGGATTCCACGTCTTGCCCGCATCGGTGGTCTTGTAAATCCCACTTCCCGTGTAGTCGGAGAAGTTCCGCGGGTCGTTCCATTTTTTGCGCGTCCGCTGCCACGTGGCGGCGTAGAGCGTGTCGTTGTCCTTCGGATCCATGACCAGGTCGACGGCACCGGTCTGGTCGTTGACGAAGAGGACTTTGGCCCAGGACTTGCCGCCGTCGGTCGTTTTGAAGACGCCCCGCTCGGGGTTCGACGTCCACTCGTGTCCCGAGGCCGCGACATAAACGACGTCCGGACTTTTCGGGTGGACGACGATCCGGGCGATCGTGTTGGTGTCGGTGAGGCCCATGTTGGCCCACGTCTTGCCGCCGTCCGTCGTTTTGTAAACGCCGCAGCCGGCCTGGGAACTCCGGAAAATGTTGTGCTCGCCGGTCCCGACCCAGAGGATCTGGGGGTTCGACGGGGCGACGGCGATGTCTCCGACGGCCGCCGAGACCTCGTGTTCGAAGATCGGCGCCCAGGTCGTGCCCTCGTTCTCCGTCTTCCAGACGCCTCCCGAGGCCGCGGCGACGTAGATCGTGTAGTTTTTGCCCTTCGGGGCGACAACCGCGACGTCCGTCACCCTGCCGCTGACGTTGTTCGGGCCGAGATATTGCCATTTCAGGTCCTTGAACTTCGAGGCCTTGAGCATGGCCTGATACTCCGCGAAGCCTTTGAGCCGCAGCTCGGGGCTCGTGGACTGAAGGACCGCCGGCTTCTTGGCCTGCTGGGCAAATGGGATGAGCGCTAGAGACAGAAGCAGGGCGGATAGAAGAAACATTCTTCCCGGGACGCGTTTCCCGCATATGGACATCGTTCACCTCCTGGAGATCGCGAAGTACAACTATAGATAATCCCCGGGAGCGCTGTCAACGAAAAGCTGGGCCGATGCCCGAGCTTCCAATCGTTTGGGCCGGGGGCTCGCGTTCATCGTTTAACGGGCCGGATTCTGGTATAATGAAACACTTATGCGCGTCCGCAAAACCGTCCCGGAAGACGTCCCCCTCGCCGTCGGACTGGCCCGGACCCTGGGCTTGGATTACCCCGGCATAGAGAGGGATGATCTCTGGGTGGCGGAAGCCGAGGGCCGGGTGGTCGGCCTGGTGGGCTTGAAGAAGCACACCGATTGCCTGGAGCTTTGCGCCTTGGGGGTCGACCCCGGGCACCGGGGGAAGGGCCTCGCCAAGGCCCTGGTCGAGGCCCTGATGGACGCGGCCTCCGGCGAAGTTTACCTGGCGACCGTTGTCCCGGGTTTCTTCAAGACGTGCGGCTTTGAAAAGGCCCGGAAAATCCCCGCGACGTTCCCCGAAAAGCGGAAGACCGCCTGGTGCGAAGGCTGCGACGCGCGGCTGTGCACCGTCATGGTGAGAAAGGTGTCATGAATCCTCCGCTATATCCCGAATTCAAACCTCTCGGCTTCGACGACCGGGACCTCGTCAATCGGTACTTGGACGTGAACCCGTCCGGGGTTTGCGAGATGAGCTTCCCCAACATCTTCATCTGGAAGGATTCCGAGCGTCCCCGCTACACGGCCCTCAACGGGAACCTCTGCATCCTCGTCGAGCCGACGTTCGAGCCGGCCTATTTTCTGCCGCCGGCAGGTGAGAACGAAATCGAAAAGACGATCGAGACCTGCCTAACCCACGCCCCGCGCCTGTCCCGCGTGCCCGAAGCTTTTGTCCGGCAGTACGGCGCCCCTTACAAGATCGAGGAAGACCGCGACAACTTCGATTACGTCTATCTTCGGGAAGACCTGGCGGAGCTCAAGGGCAAGAAGTACGACGGAAAGCGCAACCGCATCAGGAAGTTCGAGTCCACGTTCGCCCACGCCTACGAGCGGCTCCGGAGCGAACACGCCGACGACTGCCGCCGCCTCCTCTCTCAGTGGTTCGAGGAGAAGGGCAACGGCGACCCGTACATGAAGGCCGAAAAGGAAGCCATCCTCGAGGCCCTGCTCCTCTTCGAGAAGCTCGACCTCGCGGGCGCGGTCGTGTCCGTAGGCGGGAGGGTCGAGGCCTTCACCATCGGCACGCCGCTAACCGACGACACGGCCCTCATTCAGATCGAGATCGCCAACCCCGCCTTCCCCGGCCTGGCCCAATGGATCAACCGCGAATTCGTGCGCCGCGAGTGGTCCGGCTTCCGCTTCATCAACCGCGAGCAGGACGTGGGCGTGCCGGGGCTGCGCAAGGCCAAGCTGTCCTATCAGCCGGACCATTTGCTCAAGAAATACAACCTTTGTTGTAAGTAATCGGCCGGGCAGCTTTCAATTTCGGTGACACACAACTAATTACCGAAATAGGCACAGGTCCCTAATTAGTGTATTTAGTTGTGTGTCACCGAAATAGAGGCGGCTATTTTTTCTTGAGGATGATCCGGGCGTCGACGACTGCGAGCCCTTTCCCTTTTTCGTACACGAAGACCGGGTTCGCGTCGGACTCGGCGATGTCGTCCTCGAGGTCCAGGATCATCCGTGAGTAGGCCATGATGAGCTGGATGAGCGCCTCCCGGTCCCTGGGCGATTCACCCCGCGCCCCCGCCAGGATCGGCGCGCCTTCGATCTCCTCCAGCATGCGGCCGGCCTGCGTGGACGACACGGGCGCGACCCGGAACGTCACGTCCTTGAGGATCTCGACGAAGACCCCCCCCAGCCCGAACATGACCGTGGGGCCGAAGCTCGGGTCGTCGACGGAGCCGAGAATGACCTCGGTCCCGAACGGCGCCATCGGCTGGACGGCGATCCCGTGGATGTCCGCGTCGGCCTTATAGGTCTTGGCGGCGGCCATGATGGCCCGGTAAGCGGAGCGTGCGCCGCCGTCGTCCTTGATGTTGACCTTGACCCCGCCCGCGTCGGACTTGTGGATGATGTCGGGCGAGACGATCTTCATGACGACCGGGTATCCGATCTTCTTCGCCGCCGTGACCGCCCCGTCCTCGGTTCGGGCCAGGACCGTCGCGGCCACCGGGAGCCCATAGGCGGAAAAGACCTCTTTGGCCTCGACCTCGGTCAGGACGGTCCGGCCCTGGGCGCGGGCGGCGGCGATAACTTCTCTGGCTTGGTCTGGCGACTTGCCGCCGGGCTCGGGCAGGATCTCGGTGACCAGGGACCGGATCCTCGAGTACTCGCGCAGGGCGGCGACCGCGTTGACCGCTTTGTCCGGCACTTCGTAAGCCGGGAGACCCTTCTCGATGAACCAGTGCAGGCATTCCTCCGACTGCTCGCCGCCCACGAAGGCGATGGCCACCGGCTTATCGGTCACGCCCGAATCCAGGATGCTCTTATGGATGGCCTGGGCGACCTCCATGGGGACCGTGAGCGACGTCTCGCAGTAGAGGATAACCAGGGCGTCCACCCAGGGATGGGCCAGGATGGCCTTGACGCATTCATAATACCAGTCTTTTCCGGCCATGCCGGTCAGGTCGGCCGGGTTCTTGGCCGAGCCGAATTCGGGCATATGCTTGCGAAGCTCGGCCTGGAGGTCGGGCGGCGCGAACTGGAGCGGGACCCCGAAGCGTTCGGCCGCGTCTGTCGCGAGGACACCCACGCCGCCGCCGTTCGTCAGGACGAACAGGTTGTCGCCCCTCATGGCCGGTTGGAGTGACAGGGCGAGGCTGCGGTCGAAAAGCGTGTTCAGGTCCACCGCCTGGACGATCCCGGCCTGGTTGAAGGCGGCCTCGTAGACTTTGGACGCCCCGGCCAGGGACCCCGTGTGCGAGGCCGCCGCCGCCGCGCCGTGGGCGGAAACCCCGGCCTTGAGGGCCACCACGGGCGTCCGGACGCGCCGGGCCGCGTCGATGAAGCGCCGGCCGTTCTTCAGGCCTTCGATATAGAGGGATATGCAGGTCGTGTTCGGGTCGGCGTCGAGCCACTCGATGCAGTCGGCGAGGTCCACGTCGGCCATGTTGCCGACCGAGATCATCTTGTCGAAGCCGACGCGCCGGAAGTAGGTCGCGGCGTCCATGGCCACGATGAGGGCCCCGCTCTGGGAAACGAGCGAAGGCTTGCCGGGGAAGGGGAGGAAGGGCGCGAAGGAGGCGTTGAGCTTGTCCGAGTTTGACATGATGCCGACGATGTTCGGCCCGAGGACTCGGGTCCCATACCTCAAGGCGATCCGGACGATCTCCTCCTCCAGGTCCTTCCGGCCGATTTCGCTGAAACCGGACGTGATGACGATCAGGCCCTTGACGCCCTTTTTTCCGCACTCTTCGGTGACCTGGGCGCATAACCTGGCCGGAACGCAGATGATGGCCGCGTCGATCTCTCCCGGGACGTCCAGGACGGATTTGTAGACCTTGAGGCCCAGGATCTCGGGGTCGTTGAGGTTGATGGGGTATACGGTGCCGCTGTATCCGTTGGCGAGAATGTTCTTGAGGACCGTGTAGCCGAGTTTCCCCGGCGTGCCCGAAGCGCCGACCACGGCGATCGTTTTCGGCCTCAACAGGCCGTCCAGGATCTTGAACTTCGCTGAGTTGACGGAAGATGATGACATGCGCTGGCTCCCTTAAGATGTCCCTTGCGGGGAAGGATTACTATATTTGAGGCCTGCCGGGAAAGTCAACCGGAAGACGGGGAGTTCGAATGCGCTTACGCCATGAGGCTGCAAATGGCGGCGACGTTGACCATGTCGTCGGCCGAGCAGCCGCGGCTGAGGTCGCAATAGGGCTTGTTCAGGCCCTGGACGATCGGCCCGACCGCCTCGGCCCCGGCCAGGCGCTCGGTCAGCTTGTAGCCGATGTTGCCGGCGTCGAGGTCCGGGAAAATGAGGACGTTGGCCTTGCCGGCGACCGGACTGCCCTTGCACTTCCGCTCCCCGACCGAGGCCACGAGGGCCGCGTCGGCCTGCATCTCGCCGTCGAGGAGGAGCGCCGGCGCCTTCTCCCTGGCGATTTTCGTCGCGCTGACGACCTTGTCGATGTCGGCATGCGTCGCCGACCCCTTGGTCGAGAAGGACAGCATGGCCACCCGTGGCTCCTGCCCCGTGACGGCCTGGAAATTCTTGGCCGACGTGATGGCGATGTCGGCCAGCTGGGCGTCGGTCGGATTGCAGACGACGGCGCAGTCCGCGTAACAGAAGAGCCTTTCCGGGAAGACCATGATGAAATAGCTCGAGACTGTGGCGATCCCGGGCGCCGTGCCGACCGTGTGAATGGCGGCCCGGATGACGTCGCCCGTCGAGGAGATGTTGCCGCCGACGACCGCGCCCACCTTGTCCGTCGCGAGCATCAGGCCCGCGTAGTAGAGGGACGTCCGGGCGGCTTCCGCGCTTTGTTCGAGCGTCCAGCCTTTGGCTTTCCGCTTCTCGAAGAGCAGCTTGACGAGTTCGTCCTTGTGCCCGTCGGCGGCCGGGTTGATAATCGGAATGCCCTCGAGCGCGAGGCCGTTGTCCCTGGCGACTTTGAGGATCGCCTCCGTGTTCCCGACGAGCCAGGGCTGGGCGATCTTCTGGTCCCTGAGCATCAGGGCGGCCTTCAGCGTCCTCACGTCCTCGGCGTCGGGGAAAGCGACCTTAAGGAACTTTTTCGCGGCTTTATGACGGATGTCCTGGATGAATGTGTTCGCCATGGATGACTCCTTTTCATGAGGTTAAGAAAGGAAGCAGTATATAAAAAGGATGGCGGGAATTCAATCCCCTTCGCGGGAGTCCGGGGACGTGAGCCCCGGCAGCGGCCCAAATCCTCGCCGGGTCAGGCCGCCCGCTTGTAGACGACGGCGACGACGGTCTTGTCGTTCCCGCCCATGTTCACGGAGAGCGCATAGGGCTTCTTCGGCGAGATTTCCAACTGCCACTTGCCCGCCCTCCCCGTGAGCTGCTGCCAGACCGTGACGGCCTGGCGCACGCCGGTCCCGCCCGTCGGATGCCCCCAGCCGATCAGCCCTCCGGACGTGTTGAAGGGGATCTCCCCCCCGCGCGATGTTTTTCCCTCGAGAACATAGTCCGGCCCTTCGCCCTTCCCGGCGAAGCCGATGGCCTCGACGGAGAGGAGTCCGGAGATGGTGAAGCAGTCGTGGCATTCCACCGTGCCGAGCTGCTCGCGGCGGACCCCCGACGATTCGAAGGCTTTCTCGACGGCCCGTTTTGAAGTCTCGAGCTCGGTCAGGTCCGCCGGAGGCATGGTCAGATCGGCCTCGACCTGGCCCCACCCCAAGACCTCCACCGCGTCCTTCCCGGCGATACCGCAGCGCTTCAATCCCTCCTCCGAGGCGACGGCGATCGCGGCCGCCGCGTCGGAGACCTTGGAGCAGTCGTAAACGTTGAGGTGGTCGACGAAGTTCCGCGGGTTCGGCTCGGTCAGGCCCAGCGTCTCGAGGTCTTCGCACGCGTTGTGGAATTCCTGGGCCGTCTCGCAGAGCCGGGCGTTCTCGACGGCGTTCCGGTACCATCGGGCGAAGGCCCTCCGCGTTTTGTCCCGACCATATTTTTCAAAGTAAGCCCCGGCCCGGTCGCTGAAGAGAGACGGAAAGAAATAGGCGTGGCCGGTCTTCCGTTCGCCTCGGTACCAGCCCGCACCGGCCAGGATGTCCGCGCCGTAGATCGCCTTGACCGTGTTCTGGACTTCGACTCCGACCGTCAGGACGACCTCGGCGGTGCCGGCCAGCACAGACTTGATCGCGGTGATAAGGCCAAGTCCTCCGGAACCGCAGGCGCCCTCGACGCGCGTCGAGGGCTTCCAGCGCAGGCTTTCGTCGATCATAGGGATCAGGGCCGCGAGGTTGCCCTGCCGGTTGAAGCGGGCGGCCATAAAATTGCTGATCACGCCTTCGTCGACGTTTGCCCCGCCTCCGATCTGCTTCAGTGTCCCCTGGCCCGCCTCCCGGATATAGTCCTCGAGTCCGGGCCGGGGCGTTGTGGGATTGAATTCCTTCCGCCCCGTTCCCAGGGCGATTGTCTGATATCCCGCCGTCATGAAGACTTTCCGCCGGCGTTTATTCATGGCGTATCCTCTCCGTCGAAATAGCGATTGACCGGGCCGTAGGCATGATAAAAGCCTGTCAGCAGGACCGTGTTGACGTCCTCTTCGCGCTCGGCGACCCGGTCCCTCACCAACCCGAGGCCGATGTCCCTGGACTTAAGACCGTATCTTCTGGCGAGGTCGGCGCCCAGAGTTCTCATCGCGGCCAGCTCACGAAAATAGCCGTCGAGGTAGGCCGTCCGGTTTGGAACCTGGATGACGGTTTTCCAGGGTTTGGCGGCGGAGGGCGGGTCGCCGAGTCGCCCGTCTGCGCGCGGCGCGATGTCGGCGAAGGAGACATAGAGCCTTTTGTCAGGATCGAGAACGCCCGCCGGCCGCCCTTTTTCGTACTTGACGATGCCGTCCTTTTGGGATCCGTCGGCAAATTGCCCGCCCGTGATCCCCATCTCGACCAACCTGTCGATCAACGAACTTTGGAGATGACCGCCGGCCAGCCGTTCGTTCATGACCCGTAGGATGCTTCGGCAGACGTCGAGGCCGACATAATCGATGAGCTGGAAAATGCCCATGGGGCGGATCAGGAAGTCCTGGCTGACCTTGTTGACCATATAGACGGATTCGGCGAAGCCGAAGTCCCCGGCCAGGCGTTGGACTTCAGAAACGGCGTAGAGCGCATCCCTTATGAAATGCCCGTTGCCGATGAAGCCGGCGACGTCCCGCGAGGGGACCACGGTTTTCCTGAGTTTTTTCGCGTACTGGGCCGCGAAATCGGCCAGTTCCGGGAGCGTCGTCTCCGCCCGGATCAGCTCGACGAGCTTCTGGACGGCCGGCGGATTGTAGAAGTGGAATCCGATGATCCGGCCGCCGAGAGCCGCCTTCTTATCGAGTTCGTGGATCGGGATGGAGGACGTGTTCGTCAGAAACCAGGGGTCGCCCGCGTGCCGCGACCGGATCTGTCCCAGGAGCTTGACCTTGAGGTCCAAGTTCTCGTTGATGGCCTCGAAGACCACCCCGGCCCCGAAGGCGGCCTCGAGGCGGGTCGTCGGGCGGACGACGGTCAGGACGTCCTCGATGTACTGCCCGATGATCTCCCCGTTCTCGACGAGGTCGGCCCGGCCGGCGTAAATCGTCCGCAGCCAGACCGTTTTCTTTTCGGCCGCCCGGCGGACCTGGTCGCGCAGGTACGTCATCAATCCCGAGAGGGCTTTTTCGGAGATGTCGATGGCATGAAGGGCAAAGTTGCGGCACCCGTTCGCGGTATCGAGGCCAAGATCGGCCATCTCGATGGCCGTCAGCAGGACGATGCCGCTGCCCATTTTGCCGGCCGCGCCCAACACAGCCACATTTTCCAGACGATCGGCATAGGTCATGGCTTTCTCCCGCGGCTCGGAAATCATCCGGTCCACTTCGGGGGACGCTTTTCGAGAAAGGCCCGCATCCCCTCGGCGGCCTCGTTTTCGAAGAGGGATCCGAACATATCCGATTCCAGGGCGCAGCCGGCCTCGAAGTCCATCGAAAGGCCCCGGCGCGCGACCTGTTTAACCAGGCGGACGGCCTGGGGTCCCTTGGAGGCGATGGCCTTGGCCAGTTCCGTCGCGGCCGGCAGGAGCTCCTCGGGCTCGACGACCTTCTGAACCAGTCCGATCCGCATGGCCTCTTCCGCGCCGATCATCTCCCCGGTCATCAGCAGATAGAGGGCGTTGCCGAGCCCGATGAGCCGCGGCAGCCTCTGGGTGGCGCCATAACCGGGGATGACACCCAGGTTGACTTCGGGCTGACCGAACTTGGCCTTCGAGCTCGCCACCCGGACGTCGCAGGCCATGGCGAGTTCCGCGCCTCCCCCGAGGGCGAAACCGTTCACGGCGGCGATCACCGGTTTGGCGAAGAGTTCCAGACTTCGGAACGTCTTCTGGCCAGCCCGGGAAAACTCATGGCCCTCGCTTTGCGTCTTCAGGACCATTTCGGCGATGTCGGCGCCCGCCGCGAAGGCCTTCCCCTCGCCCGTGATGATCAGGACCTTGACGTCGTCGCGCCGGCCCAGCTCCGCGAGGAGACTGTTCATCTCCTGGAAAAAACGGGAGTTGAGGGCATTGAGGGCCTGGGGCCGCGAGACCGTGACGGTCGCGATCCCCTCGGACACCGTGGTTTTTAGGATCTGATAATCCATCTCTGGCCTCCTCATTCGGACAGGAGCGACCGGGCGATGACCAGGCGCTGGATCTCGGACGTCCCTTCATAGATTTCCGTGATCCGCTGGTCCCGGTAAAGCCGCTCCACTTTGTAGTCCTTCATAAATCCGTATCCGCCGTGGATCTGGAGAGCCTTGTGGCAGACGCGATGGGCCATCTCCGACGCGAACAGCTTGGCGATCGCCGATTCTTTCGTGAACCGCCTGGCGCCCGAATCCTTCATCCAGGCCGCGCGGTAGAGCATGGTCTTGGCGACTTCGACGTCAACGGCCATATCGGCCATCATGAACTGCAGGGACTCGAATTCCGCCAGCGGTTTGCCGAACTGGACCCTCTCCTTAGCGTAGCGCACGGATTCCTGCAGGGCGGCCTCGGCGATACCGACGGCCTGAGCCGCGATCCCGATGCGCCCGCAATCGAGGGTCCCCAGGGCGATGCTCAGACCGCGGTTCTCCTGCCCCAAAAGATTCCCGGCCGGAATCCGGCAGTCGGTGAAGACCATTTCCGTCGTGCTGGAGGTGCGGATGCCCAATTTGTTTTCGTGTTTCCCCACGGCGAATCCCGGGGCCTCTTTGGGGACGAGAAAGGCCGATATCCCCTTGGCTCCCTTCTCCCTGTCCGTGCTGAAGAAGGCGATGATCACGTCCGCGAAGCCGCCGTTGGTCGTGAAATTCTTCGTGCCGTTCAAGACATATTCCTGACCGTCGCGGACGGCGACGGCCCGCAGGGCGCCGGGGTCGCTGCCGGCCCCGGCCTCCGTCAGGGAAAAACAGCCGAGCCATTCCCCTGTGGCCAGCTTGGGGAGGAAGCGCCGCTTGTGGTCCTCGCTTCCGAACATCAGGATGGCGTCGTTGACCAGGGAATTTTGGACGGAGACGCCCACCGCCGTCCCGGCGTCCACCTTGCTGAACTCGATCATGGCCCCGGCATAGGCCACATCGCCCATGCCCGTGCCCCCGTATTCCTCGGGGACGGTCATGCCCAAGTAGCCCAGCTCACCGAGCGCTTTGAGGGCGGCGAGGTTCGTCTCCTGCCTGGCGTCCAGTTCCTCGACGACCGGAGCCAGCTCCTTTTCGGCGAACTTCCTCGCCCCTTCGATGACCATTTTCTGTTCTTCGGATAGTTCAAAATCCATGGCCCTGTGCCCTCCTCGCGGATTTCACCTGGAATGCGACGCGTGCCATCGCCGGATATATTCGATGATCCCCAGAATGTCGTCTCCCGGCCCGAACACTTTTTCGATACCGGCCTCCCTCAGTTTCGCCTGGTCCTTGGTGGGGATGATTCCGCCGCCCGTCAGGAGGCGGTCCCCCAGTCCGTTCTCGTCCATGAGCTCCTTGACGCGCCGGAAGTGTGTCATGTGGGCCCCGGACAGAATGGACAAGCCGACGACATCGGCGTCTTCCTCGACCGCCGCCTGAACGATGGACTCCGGCGTCTGCTGGAGCCCCAGGTAGACGACCTCCATCCCGGCCTCGACGAGGGCCCGGGCCACCACCTTGGCCCCGCGGTCGTGGCCGTCGAGTCCCGGCTTGGCGATGATAACCTTGATTCTTGATCCAGCCATCTCTCTATCCTCTCGATCGCGGAATTCTAGTAAAACGGTTGCTCCCGGTATTCTCCGAAGACGGCGACGAGGGCCTCGGTGATCTCGCCCACCGTCGCGTAGACTCGCGCGGACTCCAGCAGGTGGGGGATCAGGTTATCGGTCCCCGCGGCCGCTTTTCGCAGTCCCGCCAGGCGGGTCTGGACGGCCAGGTTATCCCGGCGCCGTCTGATCTCGGCCAGGCGCCCGACCTGGTCCTTTTCGACCGACTCGTCGATTTCGAGCACCGGAATCTCGATGCGCTCGTCCGTGTTGACGAATTCGTTGACGCCGACGAGGATTTTCTTTTTCCGGGCCAGAGCCATCTGGTATTCATAGGCCGCCCTCGTGATTTCCCGCTGAAAGAAACCCTGCTCGATGGCCGGGACGACGCCGCCCAACTCTTCGACACGGCTAAAGGTGCGCTCGGCTTCGGCTTCCAGGTCGTTGGTCAACTTTTCGATGTAGTAGGATCCGCCCAGCGGGTCGATGACATTGGCGACGCCGCTTTCGTGGGCGATGATCTGCTGGGTCCGGAGGGCGATTTCGACCGCCCTTTCCGAGGGCAGGGCCAAGGCTTCGTCCAGGGAATTCGTATGGAGGCTCTGGCATCCGCCGAGGACTCCGGACAGGGCCTCCAGGGCCGTGCGGACGACGTTGATTTCCGGCTGCTGGGCCGTCAGGCTGCAGCCGGCCGTCTGGACGTGGAAACGGCACAGCCACGACCGGGGGTTCTTGGCCCGGTACTTTTCCTTCATGGCCCGGGCCCAGATCCTCCGGGCGGCCCGGAGTTTCGCGATCTCCTCGAAAAAGTCCAGATGGGCGTTGAAAAAGAACGATAGCCGGGGGGCGAAATCGTCGATGTCCAGGCCGGCCCGCAGGGCGTGTTCCACGTAGGCGAATCCGTCGACCAGAGTGAACGCCAGTTCCTGGGCCGCCGTAGACCCCGCTTCCCTGATGTGGTATCCGCTGATGGAGATCGTGTTCCACTGCGGAACATGGTCGGCGCAAAAGGCCATGAGATCCGTGATCAGACGCAAGTGAGGCTCGGGGGGGAAGATCCATTCTTTCTGGGCGATGTATTCCTTTAATATGTCATTCTGAAGCGTCCCCCGCAGCTTGGCCAGGGGGAGGCCCCGCATTTCGGCGTTGGCCATGAACATGGTGAAGATCCAGGCGGCCGGAGCGTTGATGGTCATGGACGTCGAGACTTCATCCAGGGGGATGCCGTTGAAAAGCCGTTCCATGTCGGCGAGCGAGTCCACGGCCACTCCCGTCTTGCCGACTTCCCCCAAAGACAGGGGATGATCCGAGTCCCGGCCGTAAAGCGTCGGATTGTCGAAGGCGACCGAAAGCCCCGTCTGACCCTTGGCTAAAAGAAACTTGTAGCGCTCGTTGGTCTGCTCGGGCGTGCCCATTCCGGAGAATTGCCGCATCGTCCAGAGCTTGCCGCGATACATGGACGGGTGAATTCCCCGGGTGTAGGGGTATTCCCCGGGAAAACCGAGAGAGGCGTCGGCGTCGAAATTGTTGAGGTCCTCGGGCGCATAAATCGGCTGCAGCGGGCGTCCGGAGATCGAGGAAAAATCGGCCTCGCGCAGACCGGAGTTCCGGAAATTCGCTTCCCATCGTTCTTTTTGCGTCTTATTCATGGCCGGCCTTTTCTTGGGCTAGGATGATTCGAATGCGGGATGAGAGGGCCCGGATGTACGGGTACGGCGACTGGCCCTCATTCAGGAGCCGATCGGATACGGCCCGGATTTCGTCTTCGGCTTTCGTCAACGACGAAAACCTCTCCCAGAGGTCCTGCTCGACGGAGGTCCGGATTTCCTGTTCCAGCCGCGCCCGCCTCTTTTCGCGGTGTCGGCCCGATTGGACGAGTCCGCAGATCCGCCGTTCCGTTTCGCCGTAGACGCCATCCATTCCCACGTCCTTTATGGCCGCCGCCGTGAGGACCGGGGGGACGGGTTTTGTTTCCTGGCGAGCGCTGATATCCAAAAGGAAACTCAAAGAATCCAGGAGGGCATCGGTCCCGGGCAGGTCGGATTTGTTGACGAGAAAGATGTCCGCCACCTCGAGGATCCCGGCCTTGAGGGCCTGGATGACGTCCCCCGTGGCGGGCTGGAGGACCAGAATGATCAAGTCGGCGCAGTCCAACACGTCGAGCTCGGCCTGACCGACGCCGACCGTCTCGATGAGGATCCGGTCCATGCCGAAGGCATCGAAGATGTCCGCGACATACGGGGTGGACGGCGACAAGCCTCCGTGGCCCTCCCGCGAAGCCAGGGAGCGGATGAAGACGCGGCAGTCGCCGCTCAAGCTTTGCATCCGGACCCGGTCTCCCAGAAAGGCGCCTCCCGTGAAGGGGCTGGAGGGGTCCACGGCGATGACCCCCACGGAGTGGCCGGCTTCGGCCGCCCGCCGGGCGAGGGCGGCCGTGACCGTGCTCTTCCCGACCCCGGGCGGGCCGGTGATGCCGATCCGGATGGCCCCCTTTTGCCGGGGGTGCAACCGGTCCCGGATGTCCGGGATGAGTTCCGGATGATCTTCGACCTTGGAGATCATTCGGGCGCAGGCCTGCCGAGATCCGCGAAAAAAGTCGGCCCAGAGCTCCGGGTCGATCGGAGGGCGAGCTTTCCCCGCCGGAAATGAAGACGACCTCACCTTTCTATGCTCAGAATTCATTTTCCCTGAGGTTCTGTTCAGCGAATGTCTAGAAATACTATAGACATACTATATCGCCCCCCAAAGGACCCGTCAAGCCGTCCTCCCCCTAGCGGGTGGGCCAGCTTATATGCTGATCAGAGTTTACGTAGTTTAATTTTCGGGCGTCGAGCCGGCCGGTGCCTCGTAATCGATGATCGTATGGAGCAGGAGTCTGCGCACGGCGTCCAGCCGGCGGCTGATCACCCTGGCCACGCGCCGCATGACCCTAAAGCCCGTTTCCGGGTCCCTCTCGAGATAGTCCAGGAAGAGCTGTCCGTCGATGGCAATGACCTTGGCCTTGGTGACGGCCTCGGCCGACGTGTTATGATGACCCTGCCCGACGACCGCGGAAAAGCCGAACGCCTGGCCCGGCGTCTCGAGCACGGCCATGGTCACCGGCTCCGGGAGCGGGGAGGAAAAGACGGTCAGCCGGACCGAGCCCTCGAGAAGGAGATAAATCAAATTGGACGAGAGCTCGGGGGAGAAAATGACCGCCCCTGCTTCGTAGACCTTCTCCACGGAAATGGCCGCGATCGCCGCCAGGGCCGGACCGGACAGGCCCTCGAAAAGCTCCAGGCCGGCGAGAGTGTTCTTTTCGACCATGGCCGCCTCCTTTATGGTCCGCCCGCGCTCCCCAGACTCCCCGGACCGCGCCGGACGCCCCGAAGATATTTGTCCATCTCCGCGGCCGCGACGCGCGCGTCGCCCATAGCCAGGATGACGGTCGCCCCGCCCCGGATGATGTCGCCTCCGGCGTAGACCCCGGGCAGGTTCGTGGCCATGGTCGCCCAATCGACTTCGACGTTTCCCCATTTGCCGACCCTGAGGCCGGGCGTCGTCTGGGGGATGAGGGGATTGGGGCTCTGGCCGATGGCGCAGACGACGAGGTCGACGTCCATCGTGTACTCCGAGCCCTCGATCGGGATGGGGCGCCGCCGGCCGGACGCGTCGGGTTCGCCGAGCCCCATCTTTTGGCACTCCATGGCCCGGACCCGGCCGTACGCGTCGCCGAAATACCGGATGGGCGTCGTCAGGAGCTGGAACTCGATCCCCTCCTCCTCGGCGTGATGAATCTCCTCGGTCCGGGCCGGCATCTCGGTCCTCGAGCGCCGGTAGACGATGACCGCCCGTTCGGCGCCCAGCCGCTTGGCCGTCCTCACCGAGTCCATGGCCACGTTGCCGCCGCCGATGACCGCGGCGGTTTTGGCCACGGCCACGGGGGTGTCGTGGGCTGGAAAGTCGTAGGCCCGCATGAGGTTGACCCGGGTCAGATACTCGTTGGCCGAGTAGACGCCGACCAGGTTTTCCCCTGGAATTTTCATGAAGTTCGGAAGTCCTGCCCCCGAGCCGATGAAGAAGGCCTCGTAGCCCTCGGCCCTGAGGTCGTCGATCGTCGCCGTCATCCCCACGACGAAGCTCGTCCGGATCTCGACCCCGAGACGCCGGAGGTAGTCCACCTCGGCCTTGAGGATGGCCTTGGGCAGCCGGAATTCCGGGATGCCGTAGATGAGGACGCCGCCGGATTCGTGGAGCGCCTCGAATATCGTGACTTTATGACCGAGCTTGGCCAGGTCGCCCGCGACGGTCAGCCCCGAGGGCCCGGCGCCGATGACGGCCGCCTTTTTGCCCGTCGGCGGCGGAAGCGGCGGGATGTTCACGGCGCCGCCGCCGCGCTCGAAATCGGCGGCAAACCGCTCCAGGTTGCCGATGGCCACGGAAACCCCCGTCGCCTTCCTCAGGGCGCAGACTTCCTCGCACTGCGATTCCTGGGGGCAGACCCGGCCGCAGATGGCCGGGAGAGAGTTCGTCTCCTTGAGCTTCCAGGCCGCCTCCAGGAACCGGCCCGCCTCGATGAGCTTGACGAAGCTCGGGATGTCGATGGACACGGGACAGCCGGTGACGCACTGGGGGTTGGCGCAGTCGAGGCAGCGGCGGGCCTCCTCCCGGGCTTCTTCGACCGTCAGGCCGATATTGACTTCCTTGAAATCGCGGTTCCGTTCGCCGGCCGGACGCTCGGGCATCTTCCTCCGGCCGATGGCCGTCCGCGCCTTGACCGGGACGGACTTGCGCAGCTCCTTGCGCCACTCTTTCTCGAACTCCGCCCTCAAGCGCGCTTTCTCTTCAGGGCTCAGTTCTTTCCTGTCCTCGGCCATGTGTCTTGGTCCCTTATCCTAGGGGAGTTCGGTCTCCTCGTATCGGCAGAGCGACCGGACCTCGTCCTCGACATAGGACTTCCGGCGCGCGAAAAGCTCGTCCCAATCGACCGTGTGTCCGTCGAAATCCGGGCCGTCGACGCAGGCGAATTTCGTCTTGCCGGCGGCCGTGCAGCGGCATGCGCCGCACATCCCCGTCCCGTCGACCATGATCGGGTTGAGGCTGACGATGGTCTTGATGCCCAGCGGTTTCGTCGCCCGCGAGCTGGCGTACATGAGATAGGTGCAGCCGACGGCGATGACGCGGGCCACGGGCGCCTCGGCCTTGAGCAGTTCCTCGAGCGGTTTGGGGATGAAATCCTTGGAATCGAGGGCGTCGTCGCGGGCGGAGAAAAGTACTTTGTCGCAGACCGAAACGTAGCGGTCTTTCCAATAGACGAGATATTCCGCCTTCGCGTCGATGAGGGCGATCACCTTGTTGCCGGCGGCCTTGAGGGCCCGGGCCACGGGCCAGAGCGCGCCGATCCCGAAACAGCCGGCGGCCAGGACGACCGTCCCGAACGGGGCGATTTCGGAAGCCCGGCCCAACGGGCCGACGAAGACCGGGACCTCGTCTCCCGCCTTGAGGGCGGCCAGCTTGCGCGTTGATGTCCCGACGACAAGAAAGACGGCCGTGACCGACCCGCGGGCCGCGTCCCAATCGGCGACGGAGAGGGGGATGCGTTCGCCTTTCTCGTCGGGCATGATGATGACGAATTGGCCGGGCCGGCATTTCCGGGCCACCTCGGGGGCGTGGACCTCGATAAGGTGGAGGTTGGGCACGAGCCGCCGGCGGTCCAGGATGATCGGCATCATCGTCCTCGCACAAGCCTCAGGCTTTTGTTTTCCCGGGCCAGGTTCAGGCCCTTATAATCGTCGGGGTCACGGAGTGTCGTCAGGCGGGGCCCTGCGGCCTGTTCCGCCGACCTTTCGGCGCTCATTGATCCCTCCGCCGCCGCTTCTTCTTCAGGCAGGAATATTCCCTCAGGCGGAATCGGGTCCCCGGTCAGGCCCGCGAACGCGGGCACGGCGCATGTCAAGTCCCTACGGATTTCCCCGGGCGAGGCGTACGCGAAGCCGGGCCGGCCCATCTTCGCGGCCAGCCCGTCCAGGATGACCCAACCGGGCCGGGCTTCGCCCCTTGGCTCGATAACTTTCCGGGAGTGCTGGGCCCGTCCCTCCACGTTGACATAGAGGCCGTCGGCTTCGAAGGAGGTCGTTTCCGGAAAGACGATGTCGGCGACAGCCGTCGCCTCGTCCTCGTAACTGCCCTGGACGATCACGAGTTCCGCGGCGCCGGGTTCGATTTTGGGCACCGGCCCGGCGACGTAGAGGGCCTTCACTTCCCGTCTCGCGGCGGCGCCGCATAGCTCCTCACCGGTCAGGGTTTTCATGGGGAAGGCGCCGGAGATCTCGTGTCCGCCCCTGAGGTTGGCCTCCCCGTCGAGGGCGATGATCCGGCCTTCCGCGAGGGCGGCCAGGTCCCAGAGCGCAGCCGCCGTGCCGCGGGCGATACCCGGTTTGAGCAAAGCCGGGCCAAAAAGGAAAAGCCCCGGTCGGCCGTTTTCGATCGCCCGGGCGATCTCGGCGAGCTGCTTTCGGAATTTGGCCGTTTTCCTGGCCCTGCCGGGAGACCCGCCCCGGCCCTTCCGGACGACCGCGGTCAGGGCGGAGATAAACTCCGCTTCGCCGCCCGCCGGCACGTCGACTTTGATAGAAGCCCCGCGGGAATGTCGCGCGCCTTCCAAACCGACGCTCACGAGCACGGCCCCATTCCGGACCGCCCGGTTGACCTCGACGCCGAGGATCGGCTGTGTCACCGGGAGGTCCTCCCCGAAGAGAACGATCGTCTTTGCCTTGCCGATATCGGCCAGCCGGAATCCCAGGGCGGCGGCCCCGCCGGCGGCCCGGCCGAGTCGGCGCAGTTCCGAGACCACCGACCCCGCCCATGAACCCGCGGCCGCTGGCGCCGCGAGGATTTCCGCCGCGAACCTGTGGAGGACGAAGAGGTCCTCGCAGGAGCTTTGCGCGGAGAAAGCCACACCCGTCTGTCCGGGGCCGATTTCCGACAGCCGCCCTGCCGCGGCGGTCAGCGCCTCCTCCCAGGTCGCTTCCCCGAGCCGGCCGTTTCTCCGGACCATCGGCCGCAGCAGCCGGCGCGAATGGTTCACAGCCGTCCTCACCAGGAAACGTCCCTTGACGCAGGCCTGGCCGCGATTCGCGGGGCCTTCCGGGTCGGGAACGGCACCCAGAATCCGGCCGTCTTTCAGCCCGACCCGCAGCCCGCATCCCTGTCCGCAGAGCGGGCAAACCGCCGCTCTTTCGGCATCGGGCAGCGGCTCGTATCGCACGCCCCGCTCCGAAAGAGAGCCCGTGGGACAGACATCCACGCAGGCGCCGCAGAATCGGCATTCGGATTCGACAAGGCGCCGGTCCATGGCCGTGCCGATGACGGTCTCCGATCCGCGTGCGACAAAGGTCAGCACGGACGCCCCACGGATTTCATGGCAGACCCGGACGCAGCGGCCGCAGAGGATGCACAGGCTGTTGTCCCGGTCGATGAACGGGTCATCCCGGCGGACGTCGCCTTCGCGTCGCGCCGAGGGAAAATGGACCCGCTCGACGCCGATGCTCTCGACGACCCGCTGGAGCTCGCAGCGGCCATTCACCGGGCAGAGGACGCAGCCCGTGACCTCGCCGGCCTTGCGGATCGTGGACTTGTATTCGTCGCAGGACGCCTTCTCGGCGCAGATGAGGCAGGCGTTCGGGTGTTCGGCCAGGATGAGCTCGAGGATGCCCCGCCGCAGGGTTTCGATCTCCGGCGACTTCGTCCGGACCTCCAAACCTTCCTCGGCGGCCGTGTGGCAGGCGGGGACATAGCCCCTCCGGCCTTTGACCTCGACCAGGCAAATCCGGCAGGCGGCGAAGGGCTCGAGCCCGGGGCAATCGCAGAGCGAAGGGATATAAACCCCGTTGGCCCGGGCGACCTCCAAAATCGTGGGGTGCCCCTCGAACGTGACCGGACAGCCGTCCAGGATGAGGTTCATGGCGCGTTCCGCCCGGGCGTTCCCACCGTGACCGCGCGCCCTTTCTTTCCCGAATACTTGGAGACGGCCCGGATCTTCGGCGGGCAGACGTTGAGGCACGTACCGCACTTGATGCACGCGGCCTGGTCGATGACGTGGACCTTTTTATGCTCGCCGGCGATCGCGTTCACCGGGCAATTCTTGAGGCATAGCAGGCAGCCGACGCACTTCTCCGGCTCGATGAAGTAGGCGATGAGGTTCTTGCAGACGCGGGCCGGGCAGTTCTTGTCGAGGATGTGGGCCGTGTATTCATCACGGAAATAGCGCAGGGTCGACAGGACGGGGTTGGGGGCCGTCTGTCCGAGGCCGCAGAGGGACCCCTGCTTCACGGTCTGGGCCAGCCGCTCCAGCTTATCCAGGTCCTCGGGGACGCCCTCGCCGCGCGTGATCCGGTCGAGGATGTCGGCCATCTGGCGGGTGCCGATCCGGCAGGGAGAACATTTCCCGCAGGATTCCTCCCGCGTGAAGCGCAGGAAATAGAGGGCGATGTCCACCATGCAGGTGTCTTCGTCCATCACGATCATGCCGCCGGAGCCCATCATGGCGCCGGCCCGGCTGAGGCTCTCGTAATCGACCGCCAGGTCGAGGTGCTCTCTCGGGATGCAGCCGCCCGATGGACCGCCGATCTGGATGGCCTTGAACTCCCGGCCCCCGGGGATGCCGCCGCCGATGCTGAAAATGATCTCCCGCAGGCTGATGCCCATGGGCACCTCGACGAGACCGGTGTTGTTGATCTTGCCGACGAGAGAGAAAATCTTCGTTCCCTTGCTCATCTCCGTGCCCAGGCCGGAGAACCAGGCCGCGCCCCGCCGGACGATGCCCGGCACGTTGGCCCAGGTTTCGACGTTATTGATCACGGTCGGCTTGCCCCACAAGCCGCTCTGGGCGGGATATGGGGGCCTCTGCCGGGGGAAGGCCCTCTGGCCCTCGATCGAGGCGATGAGGGCGGTTTCCTCGCCCGACACGAAGGCGCCGGCGCCGCGCACGATCTCGACGTCGAAGGCGAAGCCCGAACCCAGGATGTCCGCACCGAGAAGGCCCAGCTCCCGGGCCTGACCGACGGCGATGCCCATGCGTTTGACCGCCAGGGGATACTCGTCCCGGATATAGATGAAACCCTTGGCCGCCCCGATCGCCTTGGCCCCGATGACCATCCCCTCGATCACGGCATGGGGGTCGGCCTCGAGCAGGGAGCGGTCCATGAACGCGCCGGGGTCGCCCTCGTCGCCGTTACATATCAGGTACTTCGGCAAAGCATCTTCCCGCCGGCAGAGGTCCCATTTCCTACCGGTGGGAAATCCCGCGCCGCCCCGGCCCCTCAGCCCGGAGGCGCTGACCTCGGCGATGATCTCGTCCGGCGTCATGGCCGTCAGGGCCTTGCCCATGGCCCCGTAGCCGTCGTAGGCGATGTATTCCTCGACCTTCTCCGGGTCGATCCGGCCCCGGTTGCGCAGCACGACGAGCCGCTGGTGTTTGAAGAACTCGATATCCGCCATTTTGGGGACGGGGGTCTTCTCCGCCGGAGGGACGTACATGAATTTTTCGACAGGACGGCCCTTGACGAGGTGTTCCTCGACGAGCAGGGGCACGTCCCCGGCCTTCAGGCGCTGGTAGAAGACGCCGTCCGGGTGGACCATAAGGATGGGCCCTCGCTCGCAGAATCCGTTGCATCCCGTGGCGACGATGAGGACCTCGTCCTGGAGCTTTCGCCGCTCGACCTCCCTTTCCAGGGCCTCCTTGACGGCGAAGGCGCCGCATGACACGCACCCCGTCCCGGCGCAGACAAGCAGGTGCGTGCGATATTGTTTCAAGGATCTGCCTCAGGCCTTGTCCTTGGCGCCCCTCAGGGTTTTCAGCACCGCATCGGCCCGGATCTCGGTCATCTGGCCGTAGTAGCGGCCGTCGACGACGGCGAGCGGCGCCAGGGCGCAGGCGCCCAGGCAGTTGACCCGCTCCAGGGTGTACTTCTTGTCAGGTGTCGTCTGGCCGGCCCGGATCCCCAGTTTCCGTTCTAAATGCTCCAGGATGATCGCCCCTCCCCGGACATGGCAGGCCGTTCCCATGCAAACGGTACAGATGTGGCGGCCGCGCGGCGCCAGGCTGAACGATTTGTAAAAGGTGGCGACGGAATAGACATGGGCGGGCGGAATCTCCAGCTCCCGGGCCACCTCGTCAAGAATTTCGGGCGAAAGCCACCGGCTCCTCTCCTGAATATCCTGGAGGATGGGGATGAGGGAGCGTTTCCGGCGCTGATAATTCCCGACGACCGTGTGGACGAGGGGTGAAATCGAGTGGCTTTTTCGTGCTGTTCTGTCCAAGAGTTCGGTGTCCTCGCAGTCCGCGTTACCGGGCTGGCGGCGCCATTCCACTATAGGAGGGGGGACGGGAATTGTCAAACCCTCCCGCCGGGGGAGACACACGGGGCCGGCGGGTTTGACAGGGGTCGGGGGGGGGTGCTATTGTGTACGCTGTAAACCCGATGCAGTCCCGCACCCTGGTCCGACGTTTCCATGATCTTCCCCTCAGAAGCAAGCTCGTCCTGAGCTTTCTCGTCGTCATCCTGATCGGAGGTGTCGTTTCGCTCCTCATCGGGACGCGCCTCGAACACCGGACGATCATCTCGCTGGCCGAGGCCAAGGTCCGGCATGACCTGGCCGCGGCCTGGGTCGTCTATAACGAGAAGCTGAACGGCATCCGCGACACCGTCCGGCTCAGCGCTGAGCAGGAATCCCTTCGCCAGGCGCTCCGCTCCGGCCATTTCGACGGACTGGCGGCCCGCCTGGACAAAGTCCGCCGGGATTACCGGCTCGACGTCCTCACCCTCACGGACGGGAGCGGCCGCGCCGTCGTACGCTCCCGCCGCGCCGGGTCTTCGGGAGTCGGCGAAAGCGCGGCGGGAACGGACGGCGACAACGAATCCCGGGACCCCTTCGTCGCCCGCGCCCTGCGGGGCGAGACGGCGGCCGGGACCCAGATCGTGCCGCGCGGGGAGCTCCTCAAAGAAGGACGGGACCTCGCGGACCGGGCCTATTTCGAGTTCGTCCCGACGCCCATGGCCGCCGAACGGACGGAAAACCACGAGGAGAGCGGCATGATGCTCAAGTCCGCCGTCCCCGTCGTTGATGATGGGGCCGGTGTCCTCGGCGTTCTCTACGGCGGGCTGCTGCTCGACCGGGACTACGAGCTCGTCGACCGGGTCAAGGACATCGTTTACCGGGGAGAGAAGTACAAGGGCCATGACATCGGCACCGCGACCCTGTTCCAGAACGACCTCCGCATTTCCACAAACGTCCTCGACGACAAGGGAAACCGGGCCGTCGGGACGCGCGTCTCCCGTGAAGTCAATGAGGCCGTCCTTCGGCAGGGACGGTCCTATCTCGGCCGGGCCTTCGTCGTCACGGCCTGGTACATCACCGCCTATGAGCCGATCCGGGACATCGACGGCAAAACGATCGGCATGATCTACGTGGGGATGCTCGAGCGGCCGTATATCGACCTGCGCAACCGCGTCATGGCGACCTTCTCCGGCCTGGCCGGCCTGTGCACCGTGTTCCTTTTGGTCCTTCTGGCGTATATCGCCCGCAACATCACCCGGCCCCTGGCCGCCATGGTCGAGGCGACCGACAAAATCGCCCGCGGCGACCTCGAACACCGCGTCGACGCCGAAGGGCGGGACGAGATCGGCCTTTTGGCCCAATCGTTCAACCGGATGACCGAGGACCTCCACGCCGCCCGCGAGGACCTGACTCAGTGGGGGCGGACGCTCGAGCGGCGGGTCGAGGAGAGGACCCAGCAGCTCCGCCTAACCCGGGACCAGCTTATCCAGTCGGAGAAGCTGGCCTCGCTCGGCCAGATGGCGGCCGGCGTCGCCCACGAAATCAACAACCCCCTGACGTCCATCCTGCTCAACACCCACCTGCTGCTCGAAACCCACGGCGAGGCCGGCGAAGAGCGCGAGTCCCTGACGCTTATCGCCGAGGAGGCGGCCCGCTGCGCCAAGATCGTAAGCGGGCTCCTCGATTTCGCCCGCCAGACGCCGGCCCAGGAAACCCCGGCCGACGTCAATGACATCATCGACCGCACGGTCCAGCTCCACGAAATGCAGGCCTCGGTCCGGAACATCCACATTGAGAAGCAGCTCGACCGGTCCCTCCCGCCGGTCGACCTCGACAAGAACAAGATCCAGCAGGTCTTTTCGAACCTCGCCATGAATGCCCGGGAGGCCATGCCCGACGGCGGGACCCTGACGATCACCAGCCGCCTGAGCCGCGACGGCGCGGCCCTGGAGATCGTCTTTTCCGATACCGGGGTGGGGATCCCCGGGGAGAATCTCCCCAAGCTTTTCGACCCGTTCTTCACCACCAAGAGTTTCGGGACGGGACTGGGCCTGGCCGTCAGCTACGGGATCATTCTGCAGCGGGGCGGGACGATCGAGGTCCGGAGCGAGGTCGGCCGCGGGTCGGTCTTCACCGTGCGCATCCCGCTGGTCGACAAAACTGAAGAGAATCCAAAGATGAAGGAGGCATGATGGCGGATAAGGACAAGAAAAAAATCCTTGTAGTTGACGACGAGGACACGGTCTGCCGGAGCATCAAGAAGGCCCTTGTCCGCGAGGAGTACGACATCGACGTCGCTCTGAGCGGGGAGGAGGCGCTGAAAATGGAGGGTCAAAAGAGATACGATGTGATCATCGTCGACCTGATGATGCCCGGCCTCAACGGCATGGACCTGCTCAAATCGCTCAAGTCCATCAGCCCGGCGGTCCAGGTCATCATGATCACGGGCTACCCGACCATGAAGAACACGCTCCAGGCCATGCAGATCGGGGCCTTCGACTTCCTGCCCAAGCCGTTCCTGCCCTATGACCTGCGGAATCTGGTCGCCCGGGCCCTGGCGGCCAGGGACAAGGAAGCCGGAGAATCAGGCGCGTCGGGATAAGGCGGCCTTCAGGCTGGATCCTATTTCGGCCGGGCTGACGGCGACCCGGGCGCCAGCCGCCTGGAGGGCGTCCATCTTTTCCCGGGCCGTCCCTTTCCCGCCGGCGATGATCGCGCCGGCGTGCCCCATCCTCCGGCCTGGAGGCGCCGTCTGCCCGGCGATGAAGGCGACAACGGGCTTGGGGTATCCTTTCCTCATATACGCCGCGGCGTCCTCCTCGGCGGTCCCTCCGATTTCGCCGATGAGGATCACGGCCTCGGTCTCCGGGTCGTCCTTGAAGAGCGCCAGGAGGTCGACGAATTTCAGGCCGACGATCGGGTCCCCGCCGATGCCCACGGCGGTGGATTGGCCCAGTCCCTGCAGGGTGACCTGCTGGACGGCCTCGTAGGTCAGGGTTCCCGAACGGGAGATGATGCCGACCGTCCCGCGCTTGTGAATATGGCCCGGCATGATTCCGATCTTGGCCTTGCCCGGGGAGATGACGCCGGGGGTATTCGGCCCGACGAGGGACGCCCGGGTGTCTTTGAGGAATGCCTTGACCTTGATCATGTCCAGGGTGGGAATCCCCTCCGTGATGCAGACGACCAGCCGCACGCCCGCCGCCGCCGCTTCCATGACGGCGTCCGCGGCGTGGAACGGGGGCACGAAGATGGCCGCCGCGTCCGCCCCTTCGGCCCGAACGGCATCGGCCACGGTGTTGAAGACGGGAACTCCAAGGTGCGCAGTCCCGCCCTTGCCTGGCGTGACACCGGCCACGACGCGGGTCCCGTATTCCATCATCCGCTGGGCGTGAAACGTCCCCTCGCTGCCGGTGAGCCCCTGAACCACCACACGGGTTTTTTCGTCGACCAGAATGCTCATGGCGGACTCCTCGGCGCTTCCCTACTTGACCAAGGCCACGATCCTGGCCGCGGCCTCTTTCATGCTGTCGGCCGGGTGAAAGGCCAGCCCCGATTCCCGGAGGATTTCCTTCCCGCGCTCGACGTTCGTCCCCTCGAGCCGGATCACGACCGGGATCCGGGTGCCGAGCTCCCGGGCCGCCTTCACGACGCCGTTGGCGATGAGGTCGCAGCGGACGATCCCCCCGAAGATGTTGATCAGGGCCCCGCGGACGTCCGGGTCGGAAACGAGGATCCGGAAAGCGTTGGTCACGGCCTCCTCGGTGACCCCGCCGCCCACGTCCAGGAAGTTGGCCGGGGTCCCGCCCTCGTACTTGACGATGTCCATGGTGGCCATGGCCAGCCCGGCGCCGTTGACCATGCAGCCCACGGTCCCGTCGAGCTTGATGTAATTGAGGTTGTATTTCGAGGCTTCGACCTCGAGCGGCGATTCCTCGGCCAAGTCGCGCATGGCCCGGATGTCCGGGTGGCGGGCGAGGGCGTTGTCGTCGAAATTCATCTTGGCATCGAGCGCCAAGACATCCCCCTGGCGGGTCACGAGGAGCGGGTTGATTTCGGCGAGCGAGGCGTCGGTCGCCTCGAAAGCCCCGGCCAGGCCGGTGATGAACGCCACGGCCTTCTTGTGCGTTTCGCCCTCGAGGCCGAGGCGGAAAGCCAGGGAACGGGCCTGGAACGGCCGCAGGCCGGTCGCCGGGTGGATGTATTCCCTGAAGATGGCCTCCGGGTTTTCCGCGGCGACCTTCTCGATCTCGACGCCGCCCTCCGTCGAGGCCATGAGCACCGCCGCCTCCGCGGCCCGGTCGATGACCATGCCGAGGTAGAGTTCCCTTTGGATGTCCTGGGCCTCTTCGACCAGGATCCTCTGCACGGTCTTTCCCTCGGGGCCCGTCTGAGGCGTAACCAGGGTCATGCCGATCATGGCCCGGGCCAGGCGTTCGGCTTCGGCCGGGGAATCGGCGAGCTTGATGCCGCCGCCCTTGCCCCGTCCGCCGGCATGGATTTGCGCCTTCAGGACGACCCGGGTGCCGAGGCGCTCGGCGATGGCCCGGGCGGCGGCCGGGGTTTCCGCCAGTTCCCCGCGGGGGATCCGGACACCGTGTCGGGCCAGGATCTGCTTGGCCTGATACTCATGGATCTTCATGAAAAAAACTCCCGCCCCCCTGGGGCGTTCCCCTTATAGCAGACGGCCCGGTGGTTGTCAAACCGGGGCCCGGCGCGCGCCGGCGACAGGGGAGAGGCCCGGGAGCGGGGCTTGACAGCCCCCCCCGAAATATCTATATTAAATGGACTTGTCGCGCGCTTCCGGGAATCGTCCGGCGTCGCTTCAGAAAAGAAATCGCGATCGCGGAGGGACGGCCGTCCGTGATCTGAGGAGAGACCACGGCCATGAAAGTTCTCGTGCTCAACAGCGGCAGTTCGTCCGTCAAGTTCCAGTTTATCCGCATGGAAGACGAAGGCCTGCTGGCCAAAGGGATCGTCGAGAAGATCGGTTCGAGCGACGCGATCGTCACGTATCAGCCGGAGGGCAGGAACAAGATCCGGGAGATCCGCGAAGTCCTCAACCACAGCGTGGCCATCGAAATGGTCCTGTCGCTGCTGCTCCACCCCCAGCACGGCGTGATCCGCGACAAGAGCGAGATCGACGGGATCGGCCACCGCGTCGTCCACGGCGGCGAAGATTTTTCCGAATCCGTGCTCATCACGGACAAGGTCAAAGCGACCATCCGCAAGTGCATCCAATTCGCGCCGCTCCACAATCCCCATAATCTGAAAGGCATCGAGGCCTGCGATGCCCTCCTGCCCACGGTCCCCCAGGTAGCGGTCTTCGACACGGCCTTCCATCAGACGATCCCGCCCAAAGCCTTTATTTACGGGCTCCCGTACGCCCTCTACCGGAAACTGAGCATCCGGCGCTACGGGTTCCACGGCACGTCCCACAGCTACGTCGCCCATAAAGCCGCGGAGATGCTCGGCCGGCCGATCGAGAAGCTCAAGCTCATCACCTGCCACCTGGGCAACGGCGCCAGCATCACGGCCGTGGACGGCGGGAAATCGGTCGACACGACGATGGGCTTCACGCCTCTGGAAGGCCTGGTCATGGGCACGCGCTGCGGCAGCATCGACCCCGCGCTCGTCCCCTACATCATGGAAAGGGAAAAGCTCGGGACCAAGGAAATCGACGCCATCATGAACAAGAACAGCGGCATGCTGGGGCTGACCGAGACCTCCCACGATATGCGGGAGATCGAGCAGGAGGCCGCCCACGGCAGCGAGCGCCACAAGCTGGCCCTGGAGATCTACTGCCATTCCGTCCGCAAGTACATCGGCGCCTACATGGCCGAGATGGGCGGGGTGGACGCCGTCATCTTCACAGGGGGGATCGGGGAAAACTCCCGGTTCGTGCGCCGGCTCGTCAGCGAGGGCCTGGATGAATTCGGCATCGTTTTCGACGCCAAGAAGAACGAGGCCAATGAGCCCGTTATCAGCACCGGCCGGGTCAAGCTCCTGGTCGTCCCGACCAACGAGGAGCTGGCCATCGCCAGGGACACCAAGGCCATCCTGGAGGCCCTGGGCCCGCGGAAGGCCGCGCCCGCGGCCGCCACGGAACTCGTGCGGCCGGCCGATTTCGGGCCCGAGGACCTCGCCAAGCTCGTTGTCCTCTGGGCGCAGAACCCCAAGGCGGACGCCGCCGCCCTGGCCTCGAAATGGAGCCGTGAGATCGGCCTCGCCGCCGGCGCCGACGCCGTGAAAAGGGAGCTCGAGCGGCTGAACCTCGGGGCGGCCGGCGCCGGGAAAAAAACGGCCGCGGCGAAATAACGAACGACAAGAGGATGCCATCATGGACAAGATCAATCGCGAAGAAGCGGGGTGGCTCGTCGCCCTCTGCTGGCTGAGCGCGCTCGAAGAGACGGCGCGCGATTTCCACGGCACGAGGCCCAGCGTTTTCGTGGCCCGGGCGTACGAGCACTCCGTGCAGTACTATCTCCACCTCCTGGGCGATGCGTACGGGATGCAGATCAAGAAGTCGGATTCGATCCGGGCCGCCGTCGAGAACTACATTCAGATCGGGATCGCCGGCGGGCTGTTCCGGGACGCGAGCTCGTTCGACCTGGTGGAGGTGAACCCGCATCACCTGGAAATCACGGTCCATGACTGCGTCTATCTCAAGAGCTGCCAGGCCCTGATCGAAGAGGGCTTCTCCGTCCGCGACCTGACCTGCGCCCGGATCGGCTGCTTCCGGGCCGCCGTCAAGGCCCTGGCCAACATCGACTGCGAGTACCAGGTGACGTCGTTCAACATCGACGGCGACTGCAAGGGCTACATCGAAAGGACCTGATTTGGAAAAAGCGGTTCCCCCCCCGATCGAAGGTCTTCTCCGCACCGTCCGGGAGAGCGAAGACGCCTCCGCCGTGCGGGCGGCGATCATGCAGCTGGGTTACGAGACACAACCGGAGATTTACCCCCTGATCGTCGAAAAGCTCAATGACCCCAACCCCAGCATCCAGCACGCCGCCGTGATCTCCCTCGGCCGGCTCGGCCGGGCCGAGGCCATCGCGGAGCTCGTCAAGCCGAAGATCTTCCGCTCGAGCCAGTCCCAGATCCGGTGGGCGGCCGTCACCGCCGTCGGCCGGCTCGGCGACTACCGTGTCATCGACCATCTCCTCAAGGCCGTCGAGGACCCGGAGTGGATCGTGCGGACCCAGGCCGTCACGGAGCTGATGGCCAAGGTCAGGGACATCATCGCCCGCAAGGACGTGCGCCTGGCCCGGGTCCTGATCCACATGTTCTCGCTCGAGAACGAGGAGATCGTCGATCTGGCCATCGACGGCTTCCGGGAGATCGGACCGGAGAGCATCCACTGGCTGCACGACGCCCTGCGGAATTCATCCCCGACCATCCGGGCCGGCGCCGCCCGGACCCTGGGGAACATGAAATCCCGGGGCTCCGCGCCTTATCTCATCGACCTCCTTCAGGACGAGGCCGGGTCCGTCCGCGCTTCGGCGGCCGAGGCCCTGGGCCTGATCGGGGACAGGATCAGCGTCGAGGCCCTGGTGTACAGGATCCAGGACAACGTGGAGAAGGTCCAGGAAAAAGCTTCGGATGCCGTCGTCCGCTTCGGCCGGCAGGCAACCCTGCCCCTGCTCAACGTCCTTTGTCGGGAACGGGACAAGTTCACCCAGCGGGCCCTCCTCAAGTGCCTGGGGCGGATCGGCGACCCGAAGTCCGTCCCCGCCTTGATCAGCTACCTCCGGAGCAGTTATTTCATCGTCCGCCAGGCCGCGGTGTCGGCCCTGGCCCGCTTCGGCCCGAGTGTCACCGAATTGCTCCTGCCGGCGCTGTCCTATAACACATCCGACATCGGTTTGCTCATCAAGGACGCCGCGGACAAGGAGCATCCGGAACTCCAGATGAGGGCCCTCAAAGCCCTGGCCGGGCTCGAGGACCACCGCGCCGTTCCGTGCCTGAAGCAGATCGTCGAGGAGGGGTTGCCCGATCTCCGGGACGCCGCCTCCGAGGCGCTGTTCCAGACCGGCTGCGCGGCCTGGGGCCGCTGCTGCGCGCTGAAGGTCCTGGCCGAAGTGGCCGACGTTTCCGTGGTCCTCCGGATACTGCCCTCGCTCCAGGACGATTCCGACAACGTCCGTTTCGAAGCCGTCCGGGCCCTGGGCAGGCTGGGCGGGCTGGAGGCGGTCAAGCACCTCATCCGGACCGTCAGGAAAGACCCGGCCGAGTTCATCCGGAGCGAGGCGATGCGTGTCCTGCGCGCGTCCGGCCAGGGCCAGCCCAACGTCGTCGAAGCGGCTTTGCACGGCCTCAAGGACGCTTCGCGCGAGGTCCGCTGCCAGTCCGCGCGGATCCTGGGGAGTTTCCTCGACCCGAAATCGATCCTTCCCCTGCTGAAGTCCATGGCCGACCCGCATTGGAGCGTTCGGGAAAGCGCCGAGAACGCCCTCCTCAATTTCGGGCGGGACGCCGGCGGCCCGCTCATCGAAGCCTTGAAATCTCCGTCCTGGACGACACGTTTCCGGGCCGCCCGCCTGCTCGGGGAAATCGGCGACCCCAAGGCCGTCGGCCCCCTCAAAAGGGCCCGGACCCGGCGCGGCGAAAGGAAGAGAGTCCGGGAGGTCGTCGAGGCCTCTCTCCAGAAGTTGGAGCATCCCGCCTCGGCATGATCCCCGGGAGTCGAGGAGGCATCATCATGCCGGAGTTCTCCCACCATTCCATGTTCCCCCTCGGGCAGGACACGACCGAATACGATGAGCTGAGCAGGGATCACGTATCGACCGCCGCGTTCGAGGGCCGGGCCATCGTCAAGGTCGCCCCGCAGGCCCTGACGCTGCTCTCTGAGAGGGCGTTTCACGACGTCGCGTTCCTGCTCCGCCCGTCCCACCTCCGGCAGGTCGCCGGGATCTTCCAGGATCCGGTGAGCTCGGCCAACGACCGCTATGTCGCTCTGGAACTCTTAAAGAACGCCGTGATCTCGGCCGACGGGGTGTTCCCGATGTGCCAGGACACCGGCACGGCGGTCATCAATGCCAAGAAGGGCCAGCAGGTCTGGACGGGCGGCGGCGACGAGGACGCCCTGTCCCGGGGCGTTTTCAACGCGTACACCCGGAACTTTTTCCGCTATTCACAGAACGCCCCCCTCACGATGTACGAGGAGAAGAACACCGGCACCAACCTCCCGGCCCAAATCGATATCTCCGCGGTGGACGGCGACGAATACCATTTCCTGTTCATCGCCAAGGGCGGCGGTTCGGCCAACAAGACGACCCTTTTCCAGGAAACCAAGGCCGTCCTCAACCCGGACGCCCTGCCCAAGTTTCTCGCGGGCAAGATCAGGGCGGTCGGCACGGCGGCCTGCCCGCCTTACCACGTGGCGGTCGTCGTCGGCGGCACTTCAGCCGAGCTCGTCCTCAAGACGGTGAAGCTGGCCTCGGCCCGCGCGCTGGACAGCCTGCCGACGACGGGCGGGGCGGGCGGACACGCGTTCCGCGACCTCGAGCTCGAGGCGAAGCTCCTCGAAGCCTCCCGGACCTTCGGGCTGGGGGCGGGCTTCGGCGGGACATATTTCTGCCTCGACGTCCGCGTCATCCGCCTGCCGCGGCACGGCGCCTCGCTGCCGATCGGCATCGGCGTAAGCTGCAACGCCGACCGGAACGTCAAGGGGAAGATCACACGCGACGGCATTTTCCTCGAACACCTGGAAACCGACCCGGCCAAGTACCTTCCGGAACCTTCGGGAGTCGAGGCCCCGGCCGTGCCCGTCGACCTCAACCGGCCGATGAGCGAGATCCGGGCGATGCTCAGCCGGCATCCCGTGGCGACGCGGCTCAGTCTTAACGGGCCCATCGTCGTCGCGCGGGACATCGCCCACGCCAAGCTCAAGGAACTCCTGGACGCGGGCGGGGACCTCCCGGCCTATTTCAGGGATCACGTCATTTATTATGCCGGCCCTGCCAAAACGCCCCCCGGCTGCCCGTCGGGGTCGTTCGGGCCGACGACGGCCGGCCGCATGGACGACTACGTGTCCCTCTTTCAGAAGAGGGGCGGGTCGCTCGTCATGCTGGCCAAAGGGAACCGGTCGAAGGCCGTGACGGAATCGTGCCGGACGTACGGCGGATTTTACCTCGGCTCGATCGGCGGCCCCGCCGCGCGCCTCGGGAAGGACTGCATCACGAGCCAGGAGGTCCTGGCTTATCCCGAGCTCGGGATGGAGGCGATTTTCAAGATCACCGTCAAGGATTTTCCGGCCTTCATCATCGTCGACGACAAAGGGAACGATTTCTTCGAAAAAATAGCCGGCTGATCATCTCCAATCGCGGACGAGGGCCAGGATGAGGTTGGTCAGGGCCTCGAGGTCGCGACGGTCAATCTTCTCGATGAATGAGTGGGCGTAGGACCCCGGCCAGGAGAGGGGAATGTCCACCGCCTTCGCCGAAAGAAACACGGAGCCGTCGTTGCCGCCGCGCGAGCTCCCGACCTGGACGGGGATGCCGCGGCTCCGGGCGATATCGAGGACCCGGCGGAGCTCGAACTTCGGAACGACGCTGCTCGAATCGATGGCCCTCAAGACCGCGCCCCCGCCGACAACGCTATAGGCGAACCGCTTGGACTCGAGCGGGGAATCCGACGAGACGAACGTGTCGATGGCGAAGACATAGTCCGGCTGGAGGACCTTGGCCAACGCCGCGGCCCCGAAAAGGCCGGTCTCTTCCTGGACGTCCCAGGCGAAGGTCACGGTCTTCCCTTTGAGCTTGTCCCAATCCATCCTCAGAGCGGCGTCGAGCAGGGCGGCGCAGCCCGCCCGGTCGTCGACGGCCCGTGTCGCCATCATGCCGGGAGAAAAATCGACGATCGTTTTCTTGATGGTGACTGGGTTTCCCTCGGCTACCCCGAGGTCGCGGGCCTCTTTTTCGTCGGCGACGCCGAGGACGATCTCGAAGTCCGCCGCGGTGTACGGCTGGGCGGTCGCTCCTTCGGAGCGTTTTTCGTCATAGCCGGGCCGCGGCGCGATGATTCCCGCGACCGGCCCCTTGGCCGTATAGATAAGGACGGCGTGGGCTTCGGCGGTCTGGGAGAGGACCCCTCCGCCGGGCTTGACCTTGACCTTCCCGTCGGGTGTGACCGCGTCCACGGTCCAGCCGAGCTCGTCGCAATGGGCGACGAACAGGATGTGAGGCTTGCCCGACCCGGCCGTGAACCAGACGTTGTGCATGTCGTCCCTCTGGACCTTGAGGCGTGCGGGGAGGGACTGCTGGATGAAATCGGCCACGGGTTTCTCCTGCCCGGAGACCCCGGGAACGAGGACGATCTTTCTCAGGATGTCCCAGGCCCGGGGGTTTTCCCGGGCGGCCGCGAGGGCGCCGGCAAGAACGGCGACTGTCACACTGAGCGCCATGATCCGTTTGTTCATTTTTCACCCCCGGACTTCAGGAACCGGTCCAGGACGTCGCGGAGGGCCTGGAGGTCCTTGAGGTCGACGATCTCGGACGGCGTGTGCGCGAATTGGACGGGCAGGGCGAGGATCACGGCATCGCTTTCCGCGTCCCCGAACGCCGAGAGAAGAGGCATCTCCGGTCCTGCCAGATACTGAAGGGATATGCCGCCGGCTCCCGCCGACCCTTCGAGCCCCCGCCGGAGAGGCGTCTGAGCGTCTTCCGCCTGGATGAGAACCGGCCCTTTCCCGAGGCCGGGCGCCGAAACTCCCCTCCCGGCGGCGACGATGTCCAGGATGACCGTTCTCTGCGGCTGCCAGCGGTTCTTGGCCCTCGCCGCTCCGAGCGAGACCCTGGGCCCCCGGCCGCGAAGGGCGAACTTCATCTGGGCCGCCCAGACGAGGATGGTTTCGCCGGCCGCCGGGCTTTTCTCGAAGTCCGCGGCCGCCGAAATCAGGGCCGCGCAGACGGCCTTCATGCCCAGCGAGGGGCCGGCCCAGCGGTCGCCCGCGAGTTCGGTCAGTTGGGGCCAGAAGGTCAGCGCATCCAGGATTTCGACGCCCTTGCCGCGGGCCTCTTTTTCCGAGCGGACGCCGATGTCCACGTAGGCGTTTTCCAGGGCGAAATTTTCGACCACGGTCTTGCGAACCTCCGGGGTCAGGAGGTGCATGGCGGGCTGGGCCACGACGCCGGAGACGGGACCGTTGCGGGTGGAGATGACGACCGGCTGGCCGAGAAGGTAGCCGTCGAACCGAGCATGCGGGGGAGGCACGGCCCGGTCGACCCTGAGATACCCTTCGGGCGTGATGCCGCTCACAAAAAAGCCGTATCCGTCCAGCGCGGCGATGACCACGACCTTGGGCTCCCCCTGGCCCAGGCGGACCGCGAGGCCTCCGAGACCGTCGTCTTCCACGGCCAAGCCCTTGGGAAGGATCGTCCGGACCCGGCCGGCCAGCAGTTCCTCGTTCCCGGTCGTGGAGGGAATCGGGAAGACGTCTTTCACCAGGCTTTTCAGGTCCGCGGACTCGAGAAAGCCCCAGGCGAAGAGGAGAAGGCCCAGCATCGTCGCGGCCTTGAATCTGTTTTTGCTCATCGTCCCGTCCTCCGTTTCCTTAAGTTCGGCAGCCGCCGCGCGGACGGCGCCAGCGCCAGCCCGCCGCGCGCCGTGCAGCGGAGCTCGACCGGAAGCCTGCGTCCCGATTCGAAAACAGCGTCGATCGTCTCGTCGAGAGGGACCGGATTCTCGTATCCTCCAAGGATCAGGTCTGCGCAAACAAAGGCGGCGGCCGCGGCCACGGCATTCCGCGTATGGCAGGGAATCTCGCAGATGCCCTGGACCAGGTCGCAGACCGAGCCCATCGTGTTCTGGAAGGAGATCGCGGCGGCGTCGGCGGCCTGCCGCGCCGTTCCGCCGGCGGCCTCGACCACGGCGGCCGCGGCCATGGCGCCCGCCGCTCCGATCTCGACCTGGCACCCGGCCACCTCCGCGGCGAACGTCGCCCGCTTGGCGAGGATCAGACCGACGGCCGCGGCGGCCGCTAGAGAACGGACGATGGCGTTACCGCTGATGTGCGCCTCCTCGGCCAGACTGACGATGACTCCGGGAATGACGCCCGCCGAGCCGCCCGTGGGGGCGGCGCAGACAACGCCCATGCTGTTCGAGACGTGCATGGCCGCGAGCGCCCGGGCCGCCGCCCGGGCATGGAGGCCTCCGGCCGCGAGCCGGCCCGATTGCTCCGCCTTCCAGACTTTGTGGGCCGTCGGCCGCAGAAGCTGCATGGCGACCCCCCGTTTCGCGAGGCCGGCGTCGACGGACTCCCACATGAGCCGGTAACGGCGGAGCAGTTCCTCCCGGACGGTTTTCTCCGGGACGCCGAGAAGGGCGGCCTCGTAGGCCAGGGCCGTCCGTCCGAGCGTCCAGCCGTTTTTTCCGGCCAGGCGGAGCATCTCCGCCGCCGACGCGAAAAGGGCCCGGCCTTTTTGGACGTGATAGACGGGGGCCGCCGTCCTGATCTTCCGGACCCCTCCGGCCGCGGCGAGTTCCCGGAGGAGTTCCGCGTCCGGCGCCCCGGAGAGGCGGAGCGTCAGAAGAAATCCGGCGCCCCGCTTCAGCCAGGCGGGTTTTTCAAGAAGCGGAAGGCGCCGGCCGGCGATCCTGCGCAGCGGAGCCTCAGAGGCCTCGTCTCCCCAAACCAGGATCATATGGGATTTGCCGTCAAGACGGACGGGCCATCCGTCGAGAGCCCTGATGAGAAACGAGCCCCCCCCCGTCGATTCAGCCGTGGCTGAAAGCTTCTTCCCGCTTCCGGATTCCAGCCGGATTTCGACCGTGTTCGGGTGGGAGGCGCCGGCGATCTTGGCGACCTCGAAAACGATGCGGAGGCCGCTTTTCTGGGCCTTGGCCAGGGCCGTAAGGAATTCCGGTCCCGTGACCGGCCAGCCCATGAGCCCGGCCGCCAAGGCCAAATCAACCCCCTGCTGGCGGAAGGTCCTGGCATATGAACCGCCCGGGTCGAACCGGAACGCGGCCCGGACGGGGCGCTCGCCGAGAAGGTCGAGGACCGTTCGCCCGATGTGATAGGAACCCGCGGTGTGGGAGCTCGACGGGCCGCGCATCACCGGCCCCAGGACGTCGTTCAGGATGCTCGGGTTTTCCAGCGGGGCCTCCCATGCCGGGCGCTTCAGTCCTCGCGTGCGAACAGCTCGCGCGCGAGGGCGCTTCATTCCTCGCGCGGGCGGGGCGTTTCTGCCGGCGGCTGAGCTTATATCACAGGCCGGAAACCGGCGTCAAACCCGGGCTGGCCGTCGCCCCGAAAGCTCGTCGTTCCCTTTTGCCGGTGTTTTGGCTAAAATACACGCCAGGAGGAAAGCGATGGACAAAGACAGATTCCTCAAGGTCGGCGTCGGCGTCATCGTCATATTTATTCTGGGAGTCTTCCTGAAAATGGCCAAGCCGGTCCTCGTCCCGTTCTGCATGGCGCTTTTCCTGTCGTTCGCGCTGACGCCCGTTCTCGATTTCCTCGTCCGCCATAAGATCCCGAAATCCGCCGCCGTGGTCGCCCTCCTGCTCCTGACGATCATCGCTCTATTCTTCATGGGCACACTCTTCTATTCGAGCGGCAAGAGTTTCGCCTCGGAGCTCCCCTCGTACAACGAGATGATGAAGTCCTTCGCGGCGAGCGTCGAAGCGAACATTCACAGCCCGCGGCTGAAGGCCGAAATCCTGGGTTGGGTCAACAATATCAACGCGGAGAAGGTGGGCGGCCTCATCCTCTCGGCCCTCGGGCCGTTCGTGTCCTTCGTTTCCCAAATGCTGCTTGTCTTCATCTTCATGATCTTCATTCTCGCCGGCCGGGGGCGGATGGAGAAGAAGATCGCCAAGGCGTTTTCGCCGGGACAGGCCTCGGCGGTGGCCCGGGAGATGGTGAAAATCGACCGGCAGGTTCAGAGATACCTGGCCGTCAAGACCCTCACCTGCAGCGTCACTGGGGCCATGACAGCCGTCATCCTGGCCGCGTTCGGACTTCCCTTCGCCGTTGTGTTCGGTGTCCTGGCGTTCTTCCTGAACTACATCCCAACCCTGGGATCCATCATCGCCTCGGTGCTCCCGGTCCTGCTGGCCACGTTCTTCTTCGGCTCGGTCGGCACGGCGATCGCGATCCTCGCGCTCCTGATAGCTCTCAATTTCCTGATCGGCAATGTCGTCGAGCCGCGCCTCATGGGGAAAGGGCTGGGGCTGAGCCCGCTCCTCGTCTTCTTCTCCTTGTTCTTCGGGGCCTGGCTTTGGCAGATCCCGGGCATGATCCTGGCCGTTCCGGTCCTGGCCGTGCTCAAGATCATCTTCAGCAACGTGCCGTCGCTTCGGGGGTGCGAAGCGATCATGGATTAGTCAAGGGCGGGGAAAGAGGGCGTTTCAGGTCTCGAGGCCGGTCCGGGCGATCCACTGTTTCAGCCGGATTTCGATTTTCCGGGCGGCTTCCTTGAAGGCTTCGTAGCCCCGTCCGAGCGGGTCCTCGATATCCCAGCCGTACAATTTTTCGTCGGGAATGACCCGGAGGTCCCGGAGGCGCGAGTAGACGGGAAAGTCCATGGCGATGATGTGGTCGAACGATCCGAGGTCGTAATCGCTGATATTCCTGGCCACGTGATCCGAGATGTCGGTCTTGTAGAGGATTTTCATCACCAGGACGGCGTCCTCAGCCGCCGGGCCGCCGGCCGCCGCGATACCCGCGCTGGCCACCTCAGTCGCGTCTCCCAGGAGCCGCCGGGCGATCCCCGCGGCCATGGGGCTGCGGCAGAGATTGCCGTAACAGACGAAGAGGATCTTCACTTGCCTGGGGCCTGGGCGCTTTCCAGGGCGACTTCCTTGGCCTTTTCATAAAGGAAGGCGGCCACGATGAACCGCTCGGCCGCCTCGGGAAAGGCCTTCTGCTGGGCGAGTTCGCTCGCGGCGGCCTCGTCTCCTTTGGCCCTGCCGTACAGCCAGGCCTGCTTGACGGGCGCCCGCGCCGTCTCGGCTTCGTCCCGGGCCGATTTCACCAGCCCCTGGAGGGCGGACAGGCACTGGGCCTCGTCCCCGCCCCGGACGCTCAAAAGATAGACTTTGCCCAGGATGCCGTACAGGATCCTGGCGCCGGCAAAATCGTTTTTCTGGTAGCTTTCGAGGGCGTCCTTCTCCTTCTCGGCCGCGATCCAGGTCAGGAGGTTGGGGCCCGCCTTCAGGGCGGCCTCGTCCGCTTTTTTCTTGTCGGCGTCCAGCTCGTCCTTGGCCTGGTCCGCCTTCTCCTTCTCGTTGACGAGGGCCAGGAGTTTCCGCATCTCGGACTCGCCCTTGGTATAGCTCTTCCGGGACGCTTCGGCGTCCCCAGCTGCCTGGAACTTCTTGCCCTCCTGGACTTGGACCTGGATCTTGTCGACAATACGGATGAAGGGGGAATCGGGGGGCAGCTTGGCCTTGACCGTCGTCAGGAACTGGTCGATGCCGGGAGCGTTCTTGCCCTCGACGGTTTTCGCATATTCCTGATAAAGGGGCTCGAGGAACGCCCAGATGCCCCCGGAATCTGTCCGGCCCTGAGGGGCGGCTTGGCCCGGGCCACCCGTCGCCGGCGCCTGAGACAGGGTCTCCGGACCCGTCGGCCCGGCGATCTTCTGGTCCCCGGGACCCGGGGGATTCGGAATAAAAAAGGTCCCCCGCCTTCCGGCGGGGCCCCTGCCGGCTCCGGGCTTGAGAATGATGAGACCGGCGCTGATCGCGAGGAGGACGGCCAACCCCGGAACGACGAGCTTCCTGAGATTGAATTTGACCGTGATCTCCCGGGTGGTGATGGGTTGCCGCTTGGCCGTGGTCTGGCGGGCCGCAGGCAGGCCCTGGGCCATCCGGTCGAAGTCGGCCAGGATATCTTCCGCTTGCTGATATCGCCGGGACTTGTCCTTTTCCAGGCATTTCAGGATCACCCGGCTGAACTCGGGCGTTATCTGGGCGTTCGTGTCCTTCGGGTCGGGGGGGGGCTCGCCCCTGTGCTTGAGAACGATGCTCAACGGAGTTTCCCCTTCGAAGGGGACCCGCCCCGTGACCATTTCATAGAGGATGACGCCGAGCGAATAGATGTCGCTCCGCTTGTCGACGTCCCCGGCCTCGGCCTGTTCCGGCGACATGTACTCCGGCGTCCCGATGATGACGCCCGTCGCGGTCATCCCTTTTCCATGGAGGGAACGGGCGATGCCGAAATCCATGATCTTGGCGTTCCCGTCCCTGTCGATCATGATGTTCTGAGGCTTGAGGTCCCGGTGGATGACCCCCAGGCGGTGCGCCTCGGCCAGCCCCTCTGCGACCTGCCGGCCGAGAAGAAGGGCCTTGGCCTCGTTGAGGTGTCCCGACCTCCGGATGAAGCTCTTGAGGTCCTCCCCCTGGACGAACTCCATGGAAATATAGAACGTCAGGCCTTCTTCGCCCATATCGTACATCCGGCAGACGTGGCGGTGGGAGACCTTCCGGGCCAGCTTCACCTCGTTCTGGAAGCGCTCGATGACCTCCGCGTCCATGGCGATCTCCGGCTTCAGGAGCTTGAGCACCACGACTTCCCGGATCTTGGTGTCGAAGGCCTTGTAGACCGTGCCCATCCCGCCGCGGCCGATTTCCTCGATGATCTCGAAACGCCGGGCGAACATCGTTCCCCGCTCGAGCCCCTTGGACGGAGTCTGGTAGGTCATGGTCGCCGAATAAGGCCGGGGGCCCGTCCCCTGGAGCTCGAGGCCACAATAGCCGCAGAACCGGGTGCCTTCCGGGTTATCGAAACGGCAGCGTGGGCATTTCATCTGGGGGTAAGCTCGTCTTTCATTAACAATAGCAAGATGCATGAAAAATTTCAAACCCTTAGATTATTACGCGTCGGGGGGGGATTTGGTTTCCTGAAAGGGCAGGGCAGGGGGGCGTCGCCCCCCGGGGTCAGCGCATGTGCCTGGCCAGTGCCTCCGGGTCGTCATCCTTGCCGATCGGCCGGATCCTGAAGGAATACGAATAGGACTTGGCCGGAATCGTGTATTCCGGGTGAACCGGGGCGCCCCAGGAGTCGTCGCCCCCAACCCCCATCTGGGCCAGGTCCAGGGTGAGGCAGATGTAGTCCCGCCTGATGACGTCCACCGGGTGCTTCGCGCCCCGGCTTTCGAGCGTCAGGTCCTCAGGCCAGTGCGGCAAGGCGGAAAAGCTGAGCGCCGGCTGTCCGGCGATGAGGAACCCGGCGCCTTCCCGGTTCCGGACGGCCACCCAGCGCGTGTCTGACCGGTTCCCGTATTCCTGCGGGGTCACGTAAGGAACGGTCTGCTCGGCGAGCGTCGTTTCGTAGAGGCCGACATAGGCCGCCGATCTCCGGTCCTGATAATTTTCATGGGGGCCGCGGCCGAACCATTGGATCCGGTCAAATCCCGCGGGCATGGCCAGCCGCATCCCGACACGAGGCATTTCCGGCAGCTTGGCGCCGGCCCGCGGCGCGAAATCGTTGGCGATGAGCACCTCACCGTCCCCCGAAACGGTGTAGCGCACGGTGTGGGCGGCGGGAACGCCGAGCAGCTCGAAGGAGACGGTGACGGTCACCCGGCCGGGAGCGTTCTGGACCACGGTCATGGACTTCAACTCGCGTTCGAGGCTGGCCCTCCGCCAGGCGGCCAGCCGGCGGGGCATATCGTTCCCGAAATCGTTGTCGGTCGGCGCCCGCCAGAAATTCGGCGCCGGCCCGGATTCGATATGTTCCCGGCCCCGGAATACGTACGAGGCCAGCGTCCCCGTCATCTTATCGAAGAGGATGGTGAAATCACCGCCCGAAACGGAGGCTTCGCGGGGGCCGTCCCGCAGGGTGAGAGGCCCCGCGGCGGACGGGGCGGGGGCCGGCGCGGCCGCTGCCTGCCAGGGGAGACGGAACTGGTCCGAGGCCAGGACGTGGCCCTTGGGAATCGCGGCCGAGGCGTCACGCGCCACGACGGCCACATTCAGGAAATATTCCGTCCCCGGCCGGGGCTGGATCTTGGGCAGCCGGACCGTGAAAGCCTTTCTTTCCTTGGGCGCGATGGGGAGTTTTTCGATCACGCCCGATGTCATGACCCGGCCGTCGGCGGCGATCTCCCAGCGGAGATCGAACTCGTCAAGGGAAATGAAGTCATAGCGATTCGCGAGCTCGATTTTTCCGGCGGCGAGGTCCAGCGCCTTGAACTTGACATACTGGTAGACTTTTTTCACCTCGAAGAGACCCGGATGGGGCGTCCGGTCCGGTCCGACGAGGCCGTTGCAGCAGAAGTTCCGGTCGCTCGGAATGTCCGGGGGGCCGTAATCCCCCCCGAAGGCCCAGAAGGCCTGGCCCCTGTCGTTTTTCTTCGCGAAACCCTGGTCGACCCAGTCCCAGATGAACGCTCCCTGAAGGGCGTCGTATTTTTCGATGACGTTCCAGTAGTCCTGAAGGTTGCCGGTCGAATTGCCCATCGCGTGGGCATATTCGCACATGATGAGCGGGCGCGAGGGCGACGGCTTCCCCGTGGCGTATTTCTCGATCTCCTCGATGGAGGAGTACATGGGACAGTAGATATCCGTGTGCGGCCGGAGTTCGGCCCGCTCGTACTGGACCGGCCGCGACGGGTCCCGCTTCTTGATCCACTGATAGGCGTTCTCGAAGTTGACGCCGTCGCCGGCCTCGTTGCCCATGGACCAGATGACCACCGAGGGATGGTTTTTGTCGCGCTCGACCATCCGGGCGATGCGGTCGAGGTGGGCCGGTCCCCAGTCCGGATTCTTGGCCAGGCTCCGGGCGCCGTAACCCATCCCGTGGGACTCGATGTTGGCCTCGTCGACGACATACAGGCCGTACTCATCGCAGAGCTCGTACCAGCGCGGGTCGTTCGGGTAATGGCAGGTCCGGACGGCGTTGATGTTGAACTGCTTCATGAGCTCGACGTCTTTGCGCATGGATTCTTCCGGGATCACGTGGGCCGTGCTTGGATCATGTTCGTGGCGGTTGACTCCCTTGAGCCGGACGGGAACCCCGTTGACCAGGAAACGGCCGTTCTTGATCTCCGAGGTCCGGAAGCCGACCTTGCGGCTCAACGTTTCCCGGACCTGACCATGCGGGCCCGCGAGCTCGATGACCAGGGTGTAGAGTTGGGGTGTTTCGGCGCTCCAGGCCCGCGGCGAGCGGAGGACCTCCGAAAATTCTACGACGGCCTTTTCCAGGCCGGTGATGGCCGCGGGACGGCCTCCCGAAAGGACCTTCTTCCCGGTATCGTCGAACAGCATGAAGTTAACTCTCAAGTCCTCCGTCTTGACCCCGGGGGCGCTGTTCCGGAGATCCACGGCGAGGTCAAGGCGCCCGTCGCGGTATTGAGCGTCGAGGGTCGGGCGGGCGAAGAAATCCCGGATCCGGACCTTGGGCGCGGCCGTGAGAACGACGTCGCGTTCGATGCCGCTCAGCCGGAAGAAATCCTGGCATTCCAGGTAGGACCCGTCCGACCAGCGATAGACTTCGACGGCCAGGACGTTGTCTCCATCCTGGAGATACGGCGTGATATTCCATTCGGCCGGGGTTTTGGAGTCCTTGCTGAAGCCGAGCGGACGGCCGTTGATCCAGGCGTAGAAGAACGACTTGACGGCCCCGAACTGGAGGAAAACATCGAGTCCTTTCCAGCTCGCGGGAACGGTGAACGACCGGCGGTAGGAACCGACGGGATTGTGCTCGCGCGGGACGAATGGCGGTTTGGGATTCCGGGCGAATTCGTAGGTCATATTGACGTAGATGGGAATATCGTATCCCTGGAACTGCCAGTCGGAGGGGACGGGAATCTCCGCCCAGCCGCTGACGTCGTATTCCGTTTTCCAGAAATCGGCCGGTCTTTCAGACGGCTTGGGGGACCAGCGGAATTTCCAAGGGCCGTTGAGGGAGAGAAGCCATGGAGACTTGGTATCGACCCGGGGCAGATAGGGGAACCGGGGGAAAGGGGTGAACGTGGCGTGAGGCTCTTCCTTGTTCAGGCCAAGGGCCTTGGGGTTTTCGTAATCGTTGAGCCCGGTGCCGGGCCCCCCGGCGGCCGCGACGAACAGACACAGGGCGGTGACCGCGGTTAAAAGGGCTCTCATGGTCTCCTCCGTGATGCGAACTTCAGATTCCCGGCCATAGGCGCTCCGGATACAGGCCCTCGCGAACGAGCTTCAGGATCGCCGCCTGCACCCGGGCCCGGTCCTGGGGGTAGGTCACGCCGAACCAGCGCTCCCGGGTCGGCAGGATCCTGACCCGCGCTTTCTTTGACCGGACCAGGCTCCCAACAGCCTCGGGGATGAGGAATTCGGCCTTGTCGAGGGAGCCGGAACGTATCCGGAGGAACTCCCGGAACAGAGTTTCCAGTTCGCCGAATAGATTCGGCTCGAACCCCCAGAAGTTCATGGAAACGACGCTCTCTTCAGGCAGAGGCGTCCAGTCCACCCCGTTTTCGGTCTGCTTGATCGCGTCCGGAAACCTCTGGATTTTGAGGACCTCCCGGATATTGATGAGGTATCCGTCCTGCGTTGATTCGCAGATCCCCCGGGCCACATGGCCGTGCTCCGAAAGCGTGTTGGCCAGCCGGTATCCCATCATCGCGTATTGATACGCCCCCTCGTCGTCTTTTTCGCGCCGGAGCTCCGCGGCCATGGCTTCGAAGGTGGCCCGGCCGTAAAAATCGTCCGAGTTAATGACCGAAAAGCGCGTCCGGACGGCGTCCCTGCTGCAGAGGACGGCTTGGCCGGTCCCCCAGGGCTTGGTCCGGCCCGGCGGGGCGGAGAAATCCGGCGGCAGCTGGTCGATGGACTGGAACACGTAGGCCGTCTCCGCGACACGCGCGATTTTTTCCCCGATCCTGTCCCGGAAAAGGTCTTCGAAATCCCTGCGGATGATGAAGACGACCCTGTCGTACCCGGCCTTCAAGGCGTCGTAGACGGAATATTCCAGCACGACTTCGCCTCCGGGGCCGAAGGCCTCGACCTGCTTCAAACCGCCGTAGCGGCTGCCGATTCCGGCCGCCATAACCACCAGGGTCAGAGAGGACATGAGCCGCTCCCTCCGTATACCGGTCGCAAGTTATCGGTATCTTAATTCAACGGGCGGCCGGGGTCAAACACGAATGCCGGCCCGGAAAGAGGCTGGGGGGATGGAATGGAAGGAAGACACTACAGGGGGGTGCCGAGGCCACCCGAAAGACCCCGTAGTGGAGGGGGGACCCGCCCGGTTCCGCCACGGAACGGGACGGGGGGAACCGACAAAACTGGTTCCCGGGGTGCGGGGGATAAGGGTGGCTTCGGCACCCCCCCGAACAGGACCCGGCCGACCTTTACTTATACGCCTCCATCCATTATGATGAAAGCGCTTACAAGGAGACGCGATGATCCGATCCACAACCGTCATCTGTGTCCGCCATAAGGGGAGAGTCGCCATGGCCGCGGACGGGCAAGTCACCATGGGCCAGACCATCCTCAAGAAGACGGCCCAGAAAATCAGGCGTCTCCACAAGGGCGACGTGCTGGCGGGATTCGCCGGCGCGACCTCGGACGCCTTCGCCCTTTTCGCCCGGTTTGAGATCAAGCTCGAGGAGTACCGCGGCAACCTCTCCCGGGCGGCCATCGAACTGGCCAAGGACTGGCGCCTCGAAAAATCGCTCCGCCAGCTTGACGCCCTGCTCGTCGTGGCCGATAAGGAGACGACCTTTCTCATCTCCGGGACGGGGGATGTGGTCGAGCCGGACGACGGCATTATCGCCATCGGCTCGGGCGGGGCCTTCGCCCTGGCCGGGGCCCGGGCCCTCCTCAAGCATACGGACCTTCCCGCCCGGGAGATCGCCCTCGAGGCCCTGAAAATCAGCGCCGATATCTGTGTTTACACCAATCAGCAGATCACGCTCGAGGAGCTGTGAATGGCCATTCCGCTCCCTGAGAGCTTCGAGACCCCACCGGGCCTCCGCCCCGAGACCGAGCTAACCCCGCGCGAGATCGTCGCCGAACTCGACAAGTACATCATCGGCCAGAAGGCCGCCAAGAAGGCCGTGGCCATCGCCCTCCGCAACCGGTTCCGGCGGAGGAAGCTTCCGGCCGAGCTGGCCGACGAAATCGCCCCGAAGAACATCCTCATGATCGGGCCGACGGGCGTGGGCAAGACGGAAATCTCCCGGCGGCTGGCCAAGCTCACGTCCTCCCCATTTCTGAAGATCGAAGCCAGCAAGTTCACCGAGGTCGGCTACGTCGGCCGCGACGTCGAGTCCATGATCCGGGACCTCGTCCGGATCTCCGTGGACATGGTCAAGCAGGAGAAGATCGCGGAGATCGAGGAAAAAGCCCTGAGCAACGTCGAAGAGCGTCTCCTGGATCTCCTGCTTCCGCCGCTCAAAAAACCCGAGGGCACCCCCGAGTCCGAGGACGACGAGAGATTCGGCGACACCCGGGAAAAGCTCCGGAAGCAGCTCCGGGCCGGCCTTCTCGACGAGCGGATGGTCGAGGTCGAGGTCAAGGAAAAGAACGCGCCGCCTTTCGAGATTTTCTCCAACTCGGGGGTCGAAGAGATCGGTTTCCAGATCCAGGAGCTCATTCCCGGCTTCATGGGCGGCCGTTCGAAGAGAAGGAAAGTGAAAATCGGCGAGGCCCGCGAGATCTTCCTTGAGGAAGAGGAGAGACGGCTGCTGGACATGGACCAGGTTTCCCGGCTGGCCATTGAGCGGGTCGAGCAGGGAGGGATCATCTTTCTCGACGAAGTCGATAAGGTCGCCGGCCGCGAGTCGGGGCACGGGCCCGACGTCAGCCGGGAGGGGGTCCAACGGGACCTCCTGCCCATCATCGAAGGCACGACCGTCAACACCCGTTACGGGCTCGTCCGTACGGACCATATCCTGTTCATCGGCGCCGGCGCGTTCCACGTTTCGAAGCCCTCGGACCTCATCCCGGAGCTCCAGGGCCGTTTCCCCATCCGCGTCGAGCTTACCTCCCTCGGCAAGGACGATTTTGTGCGGATCCTGACCGAGCCCGAGAACGCCCTGATCAAGCAGGTCCGGGCCCTCATGGCGACGGAGGACGTCCGCGTTGATTTCACGGCCGACGCCGTCGACGAGATCGCCCTGATCGCCGAAAAAGTGAACGCCGATTCCGAAAACATCGGCGCGCGCCGGCTCCACACGGTCATGGAGAAGGTGATGGAGGATATCTCCTTCGACGCCCCGGACATCGGGAAAAAAACCATCAAGATCGACCGCGAGTACGTCCAGCGCCAGCTGAAGGACATCCTCAAGGACCAGGACCTCCGGCGTTTTATTCTCTGATGAAGCGACCTGCGGGAATTATCGCCATCGGGCTGGCCGCCTTTTTGGCGGCCGCCTGCGGGAGAAAAGGTCCCCTTCAGCCGCCCCTCGCCCGCGGGCCGCAGGCCGTCGAGGGCCTCACCGCCCATCAGCAGGGCGGCGCGGTCATCCTGGAATGGACGAACCCCGCAAAATCGATCGACGGCCGGCCGCTCGAATCGATCGAAGCGGCGGAGATCTGGGTCCTCGGGCTCCGGCCGGGGGAGGGGAAGATGCCCCTCGGACTCCCGGATTTCGAAGCGCGGGGCCGGCTCGGACGCCGGGTGTTGCCCAAGGAGTTCCAGCCGTCCCCCCGCGCCGCCGCAACCCGGTCCCCGGATGTCATGTTCGCCTATCCCATCTTCGGGGAAAAAGCCGGGCCTTCCGTCATGGCTTTCGCCGTCCGGGTTCTGGACTCGAAGAAGCGCCCCTCCAAGTTCAGCGCCCCGATCGTGGTCGAGACGCGGGTCTGCCCGTTGCCTCCCGAAATCCAGGACGTGCGCGTCTTCAAAGACAGGATCGAGATCGATTGGGCCCCTCCCCAGTCCAATACCGACGGGTCCGCTCCGGCGGAGGTCGCCGGCTATAACGTGTACCGCGCCGAAGGCCGCGGGAAACCCGAGAAGCTGACGTCTTCCCCGATCGCGGACCGGACGTTCGGGGACAGGCGATTCTCGTTCGGCGTGCCCTACTCCTATGTCGTTCGCGCCTGCGCCGCCGGCCCCGGTGCCTCCGTGGAGAGCGCGAACTCCGCTCCTCGCGACGTCATGGCCAAGGACGTCTTCCCGCCCGACCCCCCGGCCGGCCTTGTCGCCCTCTCCGGACCCGGAGGGATTTCCCTGAGCTGGGACGCCGGCCGCGAGGAAGACATCGCCGGCTACAGGGTGTGGCGGAAGGAGGAGGGCGGGTTCGAATTCGTCTCTTTGACCGCCGTCCCCGTGGCCGGCAACTCCTTCACCGACGCGACCGCCGGGAAAGGGAAAGCCTATGTTTACGCCGTGTCCGCCGTGGACACGAACGGGAACGAAAGCCCGAAGGCGGAGCGCGGCCCCGTGTACCTGAAAGGGAACTGAGCATGAAAATCTACCGGTTCCGGTACAGGAAGAAAATCCTCTATGGAATCCTTAAGGAAGAATTTCTCTTTCCCCTGAAAGGGTCGATCTTCAAGGATTTCCGCATCGGCGACAGCCCGATCCCGATGGGCGAGGTCAAGCTCCTGGCCCCCGTCGAACCGTCCAAGATCATCGGGATCGGCCGCAACTATAGCGACCACGCCCGGGAACTGGGGAACGCCGTTCCCGAGGAGCCGCTCATCTTCCTGAAACCGTCGACGGCCGTGATCGGCCCCCAGGGCGAGATCCATTATCCCGGGATGTCCGCCCGCGTGGACTACGAAGGCGAACTGGCCGTCGTCATCAAGAAGAAAGCCCGCCTCCTGAGGGAGGAGGACCCGGTCGCGGACTACATCCTGGGATACACCTGTTTCAACGACGTCACGGCCAGGGACCTGCAGGCGAAAGACGTCCAATTCACGCGGGCCAAGTCCTTCGACACCTTCGCCGCCGTGGGCCCGTGCATCGTCACGGACCTCGACCCGGGCGCGCTGCACCTGAAGACCTTCCTCAACGGCAAGGTCGTCCAGTCCGGGGCAACGTCCAACCTGACTTTTTCCGTTCCTTTCCTGGTCCGGTTTGTCTCGCAGATCATGACGCTCCTGCCCGGCGACATCATCGCCACCGGAACGCCGGCCGGCATCGGGCCCATGTCCCCCGGCGACAGGGTGGACGTTCAGATCGACGGCATCGGGGTCCTGTCGAACACGGTGGCGGGAAAAAAATCCGGCAAGGAGGGGTCATGAAGTTCTTTCTCGACACGGCCAACCTCGATGAAATCCGTGAAGTGGCCAGCTGGGGCATCCTCGACGGGGTGACCACGAACCCCACTCTCGTCGCCAAGGAAAGCGGCGCCTTCGAGCACCTCATCCGGGACATCTGCGCCGTCGTGACCGGGCCCGTCTCCGCGGAGGCGGTCGCGGCCAAGGCCGCGGAGATCCTCCCCGAGGCCCGCGCCCTGGCCCGGATCGCCCCCAACGTGGTCGTCAAGATCCCCGTCGGCATCGAAGGGCTGAAGGCCACGAAGATTCTCGCCGCGGAAAACGTCCCGGTCAACATGACGCTCGTTTTTTCGGCCAGCCAGGCCCTGCTCGCCGCCAAGGCCGGGGCCCGATTCGTGAGCCCGTTCATCGGCCGACTCGACGACGCCTCCGAGGACGGCATGGCGCTCATCGAGGAGATCGTCACGATCTTCGAAAATTACAGGATCGATACGGAGATCATCGTAGCCAGCGTCCGTCATCCCAGGCACGTCGTGGAAGCCGCCCTCCTGGGCGCCGACATCGCCACTATCCCGTACGCCGTTATGGCCAAACTCGTCCATCATCCCCTCACGGATGCCGGCATCGAGCGCTTTCTGAAAGACTGGAGGAACGTCCGGACGTGAGAATCCACCCCCATATCCGGATCCGCGAGCACATCCAGGACCTGATCAGGAAGGTCCGGCGGCTCGCGGCGACGCTCTTCGTCCTTTTTCTCCTCGCCGGGGGGGTCATCGCAGGAAAGAACATTTTCCTGGGCCAGATCCGGAACGAGCTCCGGAAGTCCATCGCGTACGGCGAGCTGCGGGTGTCCTATATCCCGCCGGCCATCATCCTCGAGGACGTCCGCTCCCTCTCCGGCCCGCCGCTATTCCGGGCGCGCCAGGTCCGGATCGAGATATCGTTCCTTTCGCTCCTGCGAAACGAGAAGTCCATCGGGGTCATTATCGACCAGCCCGAAATCCGTCTCCGGGCGGAGCCGGCCGGAAGCCCCGCGAAGCGTCCGGCGCCCCCGGTTGCCCTGCCCTTCGTCATCGAGCGCGGCATCATCGAAAATGGACTTTTTTCCTACGAGACCGAGGGCGGGACCGTCGAAGCCAGCGGCCTGAAAGTCCTTTTCACCCAGCGGGGCGGGGAGTTCAGCCTCAAGGCGACGTCGGAGAAGGTCGCCTTCACCTCTCTTCCGGAGAGAATCGAATTCGGCGGCAGCCTGAACGTCGCGCTCTCCGGGACCGGGCAGGAGATCAAGATCCAGCGGTTAACGGTGGAAGGTCCCGATCTGGCCCTGAAGGGCGACGGCCGGCTGAAGAATATCCAGGACCCTGAGATCGACCTCGATTGCCGGTTTGAAGTCGACATGGCCCACGCCGCGGCGCTCATCCATCTCCCGTTCAGCTGGAAGGGGAAGGCCGGCGGGCAGGGGAAGTTCCTGCGGAAGGGCGGCGAAGTCTCCCTGTCTTCCGACATCGCCGCGGACGGGCTCGTCATCAGCGGCGTCCCCGCGGGGCGGGTCCGCGGCCGGATCGATATCGACTTCGGGAAAGGCGGGCGGGTAGGCCTGGACATCCAGAAGACGGGCCTGACGCCCGAATCCATGGCCATCGTGTTCAGGGGCGACCAGGTGGAGGGCCAGGTCAGGGGCGCCTTCCTCGACCCCGTCATGGCCGACCTCAAGATCGCCTGGCCCGTGAAATCCCCGGCCTGGGGAACGTTCGTCGTCTCCAAGGGAAAGCTCGAAGCCGAAGGAGAATTCCGGGACCAGACGCTCGACCGCGAGGGAAACCGTTTTTCGCTGCGCGGGGCCGTCAGCGTCCGGTTCGACCCCGTGACGGCGATCCTGGACATTACAACCCGGGACATCCAGACGGGCTTTGCCCGCCTGGAGGCGCATTCCACGGTCACGTTGAACGGGACCATGGATACGGAGATCCGCGGAACGGTCCGGGACGTCAAGCAGGCCCGGGAATTCGTCTCCCTGATCCTGGCGACGGAGCTTGATTTTCCGGAAATCCGCGGAGCCGGATATGCCGACGTCCGGCTGACCGGGAGTTCGGACAATCCCGTGGTCTCGATCAAGGGGTCCTTCGAGCCCGCCGGGTTCGATGTCTTCGATGCTGCCTTCGTCGAGGGTGAAGGCGTGATCTTCAATAAGGAATTTCAGGGTAAATTCCGCGTCGACGACCCCGACTTCAAGGGAGACATCCAGGTCTCGGCCGGGCCGGAGAAAACCGATGTCGAATTCCGGAACACCGAGGGCGATGTGGCCAGGGTATTCTCCCTGCTCCAGATCCCCATCCCGCTTCAGGGCCGGGCCGCCGGAGACTTCCGGCTGATTCAGACGGCCACGAGCCAGGACGTCGGCGGGACATTCTCCAGCCCAGAAATCAAGGCCTTCGGACAGACTTTCGGAAAAGTCGCGGGCCGATTCGACTGGAAAGACGGGACGCTGGACTTTCCTGAAATCGGAGCGGACATTTACGGCGGCCGGGTCCAGGGCCGGGCCCTCGTCGGCCTGGTCAGCCGGGCTTTCGACGTCGACCTCCGCGCGGAAAATATCAATATCGGCCTGCTCATTCCGGACGTGAAGGGCCTCCTGGCGCTCGACGTATCGGGCCGCGGCATTTTCGAGAAGGACAGACTGACCGGCCATTTCACCGTGCAGGACCTCCTCGTCCCGCCCCTCCGGACGACCGCGGCCAAGGGGGACTTCAGTCTGGACTACACGGGGGACCGTCTTTCTCTCGAGCTCAAGAGCGCCGTAACCCCCGGCGACAACGAAATCCAGGCCGTCCTCGCGACGCCGGTGTCCGGGGATGCCCTGACCGGAACCCTCAAGGGATATCTGACGAACCTCGACCTTCTCCTTCCCTGGACGGGGCCGCAGGGGCGCTTGGACTTCACGGCGGAAATCAGCGGGACGCGATCCTCACCCCACTTCGCGAGCACCATCAATTTCCAGGGCCCTCTGCTGCCCATTCCCCGGTTCGCGCACCCCATCACCGATTATTCCGGGAGCATCCATTTCGAGGACGGACGGCTCACCCTCACCGAGCTGAAGGGCAAGCTCGGCGGCGGGGACCTGACAGGGTCGGGGTCCATCGTCCTCGGCAAATCCGGGGTCGAAACGATCGACGTCGCCGTGAACGGCAAGGACATGCAGTTGGCCCCCCTCGAGCGGACGAGGGCCCTCGTGGACGGCAGTGTCCGCCTGATCAAGGACAGCCGCCAGTTCGTCTTGGACGGCGATTTTCTGATCAAGAGACTCACCTGGCGGCGGGAGCTCTACGAGAGCACCAGCTTCTCCTCGGCGTCCCTCTACGAGCCGAACGCCGCGCCCTCGTTTTTCGACGACCTGACGCTCAACCTCCGTCTCCGGGCCACCGACAACGCCCTGATGGACAATTCGCTGGGCAAGGTTACGGGACGGTTCAACCTCAGCCTGACCGGCAGCGCCGCCGACCCCGTCCTCCTCGGCGACATGGAGATCCTCCGGGGTACGTTCATCTTCCAGGACCAGAATTTCCGGATCCTCAAAGGCCGGGTCAGCTTCGTCAACCCCGCCTCGACGGAGCCCTACCTGGAGCTCCGGGCCGAGACGTACGTCAAGGATTATCGAGTGACCATGACTCTCTCCGGGTATGCGAGCCGCATCAAGCCTGAATTCACCTCGTCGCCGCCGCTTCCGCCTGAGGACGTCCTGGCCCTGCTCGCCCTGGGTGAAGCTTTCAAGAACACCTATTCCTATACCCCCGAGAGAAGCACGACGATCAGCACGGCCTCGCTCCTCTCTTTCCAGATCGCCGACCAGGCCAAGAGGAGGGCCGAGGGGCTCTTCACGCTGGACCGGTTCCGCATCGATCCGCTCGTCAGCGGCACCTCTTCGGAAATGACGGCCCGCCTGACCGTTGGAAAAAAACTATCGCGGAACCTTCTCTTCATCTATTCGACCAATTTGGCCACCCAGCGGGACGAGATCTACCGCATGGAATGGGAGGTCCGGAGCGAATTCTCCCTCGTTGCCGTCCGCAACGAACTGGGAAGGTTTAGCCTCGACCTCAAGTATCGGAGAAGGTTCTAGAATGTCCGTCCGGCGCATGTTCCGTCTCCTTGTCGCGGCCGTGATCGCGGCGGGGTCTTTCCCGCTCGCTTCTCCCGCGGCCGGCCAGGCGCCGGAGACCCCCCCGGCGGTCGTCACCGGCGTGACCGTCCTCGTCGACGGCAAGCCGGCGCCCGCGGCGTTTCGCGACCTCATCTCCATCAAGCCCGGGGACACCTATTCCCGGGCGGTCATCGACCGGGTCGTCAAGCAGACTTTCCGGACCGGACTCTTCGCCGACATCCAGGTCGTGCGGAGCGGCGAACCGAACGCCGCGCTGACGTTTCTCCTCGCCAGGAACCTCATCGTCCGCCGGGTCTATTTCACCGGTTCCGGCATCAAGTCCTCGCGGCTGCGAGAGGCCACGGAGACCTTCCGGCCGGGGGGCGTGTTCGCCGAAGACCGGGTCCCGAAAGCCATCGACGAGCTCAAGGAAGCCTTGAGGGGGGAGGGTTATTTCGACGCCGTCGTCCGCCCCAGCACGAGGCGGGACCCGGGTGACGCCCAAGTGGACGTTTACTTCAGGATCAGCGGTTGGAAGCGATACAGGATCCAGTCGGTCGATATTACCGGCCCCGGTTCCGCCAAAGCCGCCGACCTCAAGAAACGCCTGAAAACCCGGCCCGGGGATTTCTATGCGCCGTCGTTGCTCGACAAGGACATCCAGACGCTCGAAACCTACTATACGTCTCTCGGATACCCGAGGTCCTCCGTCCAGCTCGCCGCCGAGCGGTTCGACGAGGCCGGCCGCGGCGTCCGCCTCGAACTCCAGGCCGATCCCCGGGAAAAAGTCACGATCGCGGTCTCCGGGGCCAAGGTCCCCACGAGCCTCCTGACCCCGATCTGGGAGGAACGGATTTTCGAGGAGTGGGGGCTCGCCGAGGGGGAAGTCCGGATTTTGAACTACTTGAGGAAACAAGGCTACGTCTTCGCGACCGTGCAGAGCCGGATCGAACGGCCGGAGAACGAGCTCCGGATCAGCTACGCTGTGGCCCCGGGAAAGAAATACCGGATCGAGGATTTCTCCTTCGAGGGCGTCAAGGCCTTCTCGCCCCTGCGGCTCAAGGAGGAATTGGCGGTGAGCGAGAGGGTCCTGTTTTTCGACCTCCTGAGTCGCGACCGTCTCTTCGCCATTCCCCGCGAGATCGAATATCTTTACCAGGCGAACGGCTACCCGGACGCGAAGGTCGACCTCGAGCTGCGCCGGACGGAAAACGGCAATGGCATTCACGTCGTGTACAAAGTCCAGGAAGGGCTCCAGCGGAAAATCCAGTCCATCAGTTTCGCGGGGCTGCGGCTCTTTTCCGCCGGAGCGCTCCTCAAGGAGCTCGTGGACGTCCAAGGCGGACCGTACTTTCCGCCCAACGTCCAGCGGGACGCCGGGATCCTCGATAATTATTACCTGAACCACGGCGTGCGCGGGACGAAGATCATCCCCCGGGTCGAGACCGGGGGGAACGGCCTTTACGACCTGAAATTCGAGATCGAGGAAGGCCGGGTCGTCACGGTCAAGAACATCCTGATCACCGGGAACAAGACAACCCGGGCCTCGGTCATCGCCAAGGAGATCCGGATCAAGAAAGGGGCGCCAGCGGATTATTCGCTCATCCAGGAGACCAAGCAGCGCCTCGAAAGGCTGGGCATTTTCTCGGAGACCCGCGTCGAGGAGATCCAGACGGACGCGGACAACGAGACCCTGGTCATCTCGGTGTTCGAGGGAGAGAAAAACTACGTCGGGGCCGGGATCGGTTTCGAGACCGTGGACGCCGTCAACTCCCTGGCCCTTTGGGACAGCCAGTACCGGGTCCGGGGGACGGGAGAATACATCCGGAGCAATGTCCTGGGCCTGGCCGCCCAGTTGAGCCTCGTCGGCCAATACAGCCTTATCGAGAAGCGGGCGATCGCCGCCTGGAACCAGCCCTACCTCTTCGGACTTCCCCTGCAGCCGTCATTCCTGGCCTGGACCGAACGGGAGGACCGGATAAGTTACACCTATGACCGGCGGGGCTTCAGCTTCAATACGATCCGGCCCCTCCGCCGGGACCTCCTGCTTCTCACGACGCTCAGCTGGACGCGGACGGTGTTGACGAAGCTCGAAATTCCCGAGTCCGATGTCGACCGCCGGTTCCAGCCGTATTCGACGGCGCTCGCGGCCGTGAGCCTGATCCGGGACCGCAGGGACGACAGCCTCAACCCAGAGAGGGGCTATTTCCTGAGCTGGGTGGGCCAGCTGGCCTCGCCGGTCCTGGGCACGGAATCGGATTACTGGAAATCCTTTTTTAAGTTTCAGTATTTCCGGAGCGCGTTCTCCCGGCTCCATTTCGGGCTGACGGCACGCCTGGGCCTCGGGCACGGCAAGATCTCCATCCCGGAGCGGTACTTCGCCGGCGGGGCCAATTCGTTCCGGGGCGAGGACTTCGACATGCTCGGCCCCAGGGACCCGGAGGGACACCCACTCGGCGGCCAGGCGTTGTTCCTCGTCAACGCCGAAATGGGATTCCCGTTGATCTCGGCCATTAAGGACCTGTCCGGGGTGGGCTTTTTGGACCTCGGAAACGTCTTCGCCCAAGTCAAGGATTTCCGGTTCACGGGCCTCGAATCGGCCGTGGGCTTCGGGCTCCGCTATAAAACGCCGCTGGGGCCGGTCCGCTTCGAGCTGGCCTGGAAGCTCGGCGCGCCCGACGCGGCCCGCGGGCATAAGCCCCTTATCTTTATCACTCTCGGGAACGTGTTTTAAGACCATGAAAAGAACCATCACCAGTCTGTTCTTCTTCGGCCTCGCAGGCCTATCCCTGGCCGTGCCCCAGATCGTGGATTGTCTCGTCGCGGTCGTCAACGGACAGGCCGTAACGCTGGCCGACTTCCAGATCGCCCGCGAGTTCGAGCTCTTCGCCGGGGACGTCGAGGGCCGGGCGGACGACCCGCGCTTGGCCGTCCTCGACGCCATCATCAACCAGAAGATCGCGCTCGAAATCGCCCGCGAGCCCGTGACGATCGGAAAGGACGAGATCGCCCTGGCCGTCGACGCGCTCCGGGCGAAGCTGGGCCCGGATATTTTCCTGGCGAAGCTCCGGAAATTCGGCCTGGACGAAGCCGACCTGCGCCCTTATCTCGAGGAACGGATCCGGTATGGAAAGGTCGTCTTCACACGCTTCTCTGCGACCGTCCCCGTCTCCCGGGGAGACGTGGAGAAGTTCTACCGCGAGGTCTACGTTCCGGAGCGGAAGGCGGAGGGGCTCGAGCCGGAGAAGATGGAGACGATTATTTCCGCTCTCGAAGCCCGGGTCCGGGAAAACCTTAAGGCCCGCCAGGTGGCCGAGTGGCTCAGGAATATCCGAAGCCAGGCCGAGGTCCGGATCAACAAGGACTGCCTCGATTCCGCCAAGGAGAACACGCCATGAGCCGGATCGCCTACCTGTTTCCGGGCCAGGGGTCGCAGGCCGTCGGCATGGGGAAGGACTTTTTCGACCGCTCGCCGCTGGCCCGGGAGCTCTACGGTCAGGCGGACGCGGCTCTCGGCTATTCCATCTCCAGGATTTCTTTCGATGGTCCCGAGGACGAACTCCGGCTGACCAGGAACACCCAGCCGGCGCTCCTCATTGTCGGGGTCATCGCCTCCCGCCTTCTTGAAAAGGAGCCGCAGGTGGCCGCCGGGCACAGTCTCGGCGAATACTCGGCGCTTGTCGCCGCCGGCGCCCTGGGCTTCGAGGACGCCGTCCTCCTGGTCCACAAAAGGGGAAGGTACATGCAGGAGGCCGTCCCCGTCGGCGCCGGCGCCATGGCCGCAGTCCTGGGCGTCCCCGGCGCGGAGATCCAGAAGGGGCTGGACGGGGTGAAGTCCGGGGCCGTCGAGATCGCCAACTGGAACAGCGAAGAGCAGATCGTGATTTCCGGCGATAAAGCGGCCGTCGAAGAGGCCTTGGCCCTGATCAAGCCGCCCCGCTCAGTCATGCTCCCGGTCAGCGCCCCGTTTCACTCGCGGCTCATGAAACCGGCGGAAGACCGTCTGGCTGCCGACCTGGCCGCCGTCACCTTCAGGGACCTGGACTTTCCGGTCATCACGAACGTCGACGCCCGTCTTATCCGGACAGGAGAGGAGGCGCGCGACGCCCTGAAGCGCCAGGTCAGCCGGGCCGTGCTTTGGGCGAGATCGATGGAACTCCTGAAAGAGATGGCCGTCGACGCTTGCGTGGAGCTCGGCCCGGGCAAAGTCCTGTCCGGGCTCCTGAAGCGGGCGAGCCGCGGCTGGGCCAAGGCGCCGGGCCTTCACAACATCGAGAACTGGGAAGGGTTGGAAAAAACGAAAGCGGCCTTTTCAGGGCTGCTTTGAGAGGACCTGCGGTCCGTACCGGACGTAATATTCGGCGGCCGAGGCGAGAGCTGCGACGATAACCAGCCAGAGCCCGATCTGGGCGAGGATGTAAAGCCTTCCGAAGTAGATCGGGCCGAGGATCAGGGCGCCGATGGCCCAGGATTCGATGCCCATTTTGGCCTTCCCCAGTCCCGAGGCCGGAATATGCAGCCCTTTGGACGAGGCGATCGCCCGGAACCCCGAAACGGCCAGCTCCCGCCCGATGATGACGACCGCCGCCCAGGCCGGGACGCGGCCGAGTTTCACGAGACAGATGATGGCGGACGTGATGAGCAGCTTGTCGGCCGTCGGGTCCAGGAGCTGACCCATGACCGTGACCTGCCCCCGTTTTCGGGCCAGGTAACCGTCCAGCCAGTCGGTGAGCGAGGCGAAGACAAAAATCGCCGTGCCTACGATGTCTCGGCCTTGGAAGTCCGTGAGAAGGACGGCGACGAGCGCCGGGATGGCCAGTATCCGGGCCAGGGTCAGATAATTCGGCGCGTTCACGGGGTCGAGATTACTATAGCTTTCCGCGATTTGTCAATCGCACAAATGCCGCCGTCGGACGGGTCCTGTCCCAGCGGTGTCTCCGAGCGGACTTCGCTCCACCCATCCCCCCGTGGGGCGGAGGGGCAAGTTCCCCCTCCCGAACCTCCCCTCCTCGGCTGCCGGAAGCCTTCCTCGGACCGGGGGGAAGCCGCCCCCTGGACCCCCCAGCGCTCGCGCGCAATCCCCTTCCGCTCGTCCGTCGGAGAGCACCGCCGGGCCACCCGTCCGAAAGCGGGGGGTCTCCCGGCGCTTAGGACGGGGCCGCGGGGAATGGCTGGAACGTCATGCGCGGTTTAGCCCGAGAATCGCGACCTTCGAAGGAAGTTCCAGGGGGAACCGCCAAAACTTGTTTGAGCTTGGCGTAGCGCACGCCAAGCGAGTTGTTTTGGTGCCGAGAAGGGCGCGATTCTTGCGGCGTGAAAAACCGCGCTCTGGAGTGGAAGCCATCCCCGAGGCCCTTTCCAGAAGCGCGCCGTGACAGGACCCGTCCGACCTTTTCTTGAAAATTGGGCGGAGCCTCGGTATAGTGAGGGGGTTCCACAATGGCCAACGACACTTCCCTGACTCCGATGATGGAGCAATATTTTCGGATCAAGGGCGAGCACAAGGACGCCTTCCTCTTTTACCGCCTGGGCGATTTTTACGAGATGTTTTACGAGGACGCCAAGCGCGCCGCCCCGCTCCTCGGGCTGGCCCTGACCTCCCGGCAAAAAGTCCCCATGTGCGGCGTCCCGTACCACGCCGTGAACTCCTACCTGACCAAGCTCCTGCGCCTCGGCCACAAGGTCGCCATTTGCGAGCAGGTCGAGGACCCGAGGTCGGCCAAGGGCGTCGTCAAGCGTGAGGTCATCAAGGTCCTGACCCCGGGCACGGCCGTCGAAATCGACGGGGACGACGCCAAGGAGCGCATGGTCATCGCCTCGCTCGACCTCGAGCCGCAGGGCTGGGGGCTGGCCCTAGCCGACCTCATGTCCGGGGAGATGTTCACGCTCGAGGGCGAATGGCCGGACTTGAAGTCCCTGGCCGACGAGATGTTCAGAGCCGCCCCCAGGGAGATCCTCTTCGCGGAAGGCGCCGAGGAGATGCTCACCCGCGTCCTCGCCGCGAACGGCCTCGGCTCGGTCCCCCGGAGCCCGGCCGAACCCTGGCTTTTCGATTATCCGCAGGCCAGCCAAGTCCTCATGGAGCATTTCAAGGCCAAATCGCTGGCCGGCTTCGGGCTCGCGGGGAAGAACCGGGCCGTCTCCGCCTCGGGCGCCCTCCTTTATTATATGAAAAAGGTCCGCCGGGATTCCCTGGCCCTCGTCGACCGCATCTCCTATCTCCATTCAGGCGACCGCCTCAGCCTCGACGCCGTGACGATCCGCAACCTGGAGCTCATCCGCAACCTCCGCGATGGACGGGTCAAGGATTCCCTGGTCGACGTCATCGACTTCACCGTCTCCGCGCCTGGCGGGCGGCTGCTCCGGGCTTGGCTCCTTCAGCCATTATTCGACGCGGCCGGCATATGTGACCGGCTCGACGCGTGCGAAGAGGCCCTGCGACAGACCATCGGACGCCAGACGCTCCGCGAGCTCGTCGCGGCGGTCCATGACCTGGAAAGGCTGGTGGGCAAGGTCTCCCTCGCGGCGGCCAATCCGCGCGACCTCGTGGCCCTCAAGAAGTCTCTGGCCCCGCTTCCCGCGATCCAGGAAGGGCTGGGCCCGTTCGCGGCCAAGCTCTTCAGGGAGATCCTCGGCCGCTGGGACAGCGCCGGCGACGTCGCCAGGCTCATCGACCGGTCCATCCTGGACGAGCCCGCGTTCCTTCTAACGGACGGCGGGATCATCAAGGACGGGCACAACGCCGAGCTCGACGACCTGCGGTCCGTCAGCCGTTCGGGGAAGACGTTCATCGCCCAGATGGAGAAACGCGAGCGGGAGAGGACGGGGATCGGGTCGCTCAAGGTCCGCTACAACAAGGTCTTCGGCTATTACATCGAGGTGACCAAACCCAACTTGCCCCAGGTTCCTCCGGACTACATGCGGAAACAAACCCTCGTCGGTTCCGAACGCTTCCTGACCCCCGAGCTTAAGGACTACGAGGAGAAGGTCCTCTACGCCGAGGAACGGATCGGCGTCCTCGAGCACCAGCTCTTTTTGGAGGTCCGCGAGGCGGTCGCGCGCGAGACCCACCGGCTCCAGCGGGTCGCGGCCGACGTCGCTTGCCTGGACGTCCTGCTAGCCCTGGCCGAGTGCGCGGCCCGGAGAAATTACGTCCGGCCCGAGGTCAACGACGGCGACGCCATCGTCATCCGGGAGGGCCGCCACCCGGTCATCGAAACGAGCCAGGGCGAGCCATTCATCCCGAACGATACCGAGATCGACGGCGGGGACAACCAGATCCTGATCATCACCGGGCCCAACATGGGCGGGAAGTCGACCTACCTCCGACAAGTCGCCCTGATCGCCATCCTCGGCCAGATGGGCTCCTTCGTGCCGGCGAAAGCGGCGACCCTGGGGCTCGTCGACAGGATCTTCACCCGGATCGGGGCCATGGATTTTCTGAGCGTCGGCCAGTCCACGTTCATGGTCGAGATGCTGGAGACGGCCAGCATCCTCCACAACGCGACGTCCCGGAGCCTGATCCTTCTCGACGAGGTCGGCCGGGGCACGAGCACCTTTGACGGGCTGAGCATCGCCTGGGCCGTGGCCGAATTCCTCCACGAGAGGGAAGGCCTGCGGGCCAAGACCCTCTTCGCCACCCATTACCACGAGCTGACCGAGCTCGCCTTGACGCTGAAGAGGATCAAGAACTACCACGTCGCGGTCAAGGAATGGCAGGACGAGGTCCTGTTCCTGAGGAAGATCCTGCCCGGACCCTCCGACCAGAGCTACGGCATCCACGTCGCCAAGCTGGCCGGCATCCCGCGCGCGGTGATCGACCGCGCCCGGGAGATTTTGTTCAACCTGGAAAAGCAGGAGCTCGACGAGGCCGGCGTGCCCCGGTTGGCTTACCGGACGCGGCAGGAGCAGGACCGGAATCAGCTCCTGCTCTTCGCGGAGGACCGCGAGTTCGCCCTGCTCAAGGAATTGAGAAGTGAAATCGAGGAGCTCGACCTCCCCTCACTCACCCCCCTCGAAGCTCTGAATATCCTCGGCGGCCTCAAAGACCGCTTGAGGCCCGGCCTCAAGCCTCAATAGGCTTCGGATTCGTCCTCGACGTCGAATTCCGCCTCATCGTCGTCGTCGTCCTCGTCGTAGTCCCGGTCCTCGTCGGCATCGGGGGGCGCTTCCCCCGCGTCCTCTTTCCGCTCCTCGAGGGCCCTCTCGAATTCGTCGCGATCTTCGAAACGCCGCAGGGAGTTGGCCGCGGAGTCGCTGTAACAGAGTTCGAGGTAATCGTCTTCGATGACGCAGAAGACGGACATGTTGTGGTCTGTTTGCAGATTTCCGACCGACTCGACGATTTCCACGGCCTTGGACTTCTTGATGGCGTCGAGGGTCATCCAGCTTCCGATTTCCAACTCTTCCATGAACAACTCCTACCATGAATAAATATCGATTTTTTCCTGTTTGTCAAGGGGGCGCGCGGCGGCCGGCTCTGCCGCTTGACAGTCCGGGCGGCGGGCGCTTAAATAGTAGAACGAGAAGGGACCGGGAGGCGCATCATGAGATGGGAAAAATTCACGGTCATGTCGCAGGAGGCCATCCAGCGGGCCCAGGCCCGGGCCGAAGAGCTGGGAAATCCCGAAGTCCGTCCCGAACATCTGCTCTGGAGCTTCCTCGGCCAGGAGGACAACGTCGTCAACGCCCTGCTGGCCAAGCTCGGCGTCCCGGCGGCCAAGGTCCGGGCCGACGTCGAAGCCGCGCTCGACCGGCTCCCGAAGACGAGCGGGGGAGGGGAGATCGCGCTTTCGAGCTCGCTCCGCCAGATCTTGAACGCCGCGGAGAAGGAGGCGGAGAAGCTCAAGGACGAATATGTTTCGACCGAGCACCTGTTCCTGGTCCTGCTTAAGGCGGGCGGCTCCGACGTCGCCCGGATAATGCAGGCGAACGGAATCACGGAAGACGCCGTCCTCAAAGCGCTGGCCGCCGTCCGCGGCTCCCAGAGGATCACCGACCCCCAGCCGGAGGGCAAGTACCAGGTCCTCGAAAAATACGCCCGCGACCTGACCGCCCTGGCGCGCCAGGGGAAGCTCGACCCCGTCATCGGCCGGGAGGACGAGATCCGCCGCGTCATCCAGGTCCTGTCCCGGCGGACCAAGAACAATCCCGTCCTCATCGGCGAGGCCGGAGTCGGGAAGACGGCGATCGTCGAGGGACTGGCCCAGCGCATCGCGAACGGCGACGTGCCCCAGTCGCTCAAGAACAAGCGGCTCCTGGCCCTCGACATCGGGGCCATCGTCGCGGGCGCCAAGTACCGCGGCGAGTTCGAGGACCGGCTCAAGGCCATCCTCAAGGAGATCCGCGAGTCCGGCGGCGACGTCGTCCTCTTCATCGACGAGCTCCACACCATCATCGGCGCGGGGGCGGCCGAGGGGGCGGTCGACGCCTCGAACATGCTCAAGCCGGCCCTGGCCCGTGGCGAGCTCCGGTGCGTGGGCGCGACGACGCTCAACGAATACAAGAAATACATCGAGAAGGACGCGGCGCTCGAGCGCCGGTTCCAGCAGGTCTACGTAGGCGAGCCTTCCGTCGAGGAAACCATCTCCATCCTCCGAGGCCTCAAAGAAAAATACGAGGTGCATCACGGCGTCAAGATCAAGGACTCGGCCCTGGTCGCCGCGGCCACGCTCTCCAACCGCTACATCTCGAGCCGCTACCTCCCGGACAAGGCCATCGACCTCATCGACGAGGCGGCCTCCCGCATCCGGATCCAGATCGACAGCCTGCCGGAGGAGATCGACGAGTTCGACCGCCGCAAGCTCCAGCTCGAGATCGAACGCCAGGCCTTGCGCAAGGAAAAAGACCCCGCCTCCGCGGAGCGGCTGGAAAAAATCGAGGCCGAACTGGCCAACATCAAGGAACGGGCCGACGCGCTCCGGGCCCGGTGGCAGAACGAGAAGAAGGTTATCGAGGCCATGAGCCGGCTTAAAGAGCAAAGCGATGCCCTCAAGATCGAAGGGCAGAACGCGGAACGGCGGGGAGACCTCGAGCGGGCGGCCGAGATCCGCTACGGCAAGCTCATCGAAGCCCAGAAGGAGATGGATCGCCTCAGCGCGGAGCTCGCGGCCCTCCAGGCCAAGGGCAAGATGCTCAAGGAGGAAGTCGACGAGGAGGACGTGGCCCAGGTCGTCTCGAAATGGACGGGGATCCCGGTTTCCAAGATGCTCGAGGGCGACGTCGACCGCCTGTTACGGATGGAGGAGCTGCTCGCGGAGCGGGTCGTCGGCCAGGAGCAGGCCATCCAGGCCGTGGCGGCGACCATCCGCCGGTCGCGGGCCGGGATCCAGGACGCCTCGCGGCCCATCGGGTCCTTCATTTTCCTCGGGCCGACCGGTGTCGGCAAGACGGAGCTGGCCCGGGCCCTGGCCGAGTTCCTGTTCAGCGACGAGAAGGCCATGGTCCGGCTGGACATGTCCGAATATATGGAGAAGCACACGGTGTCGCGGCTGATCGGCGCCCCTCCGGGGTACGTCGGATACGAAGAAGGCGGCCAGCTCACGGAGGCCGTCAAGCGGCGCCCCTATTCGCTCGTCCTCCTCGACGAGATCGAGAAGGCCCACGGGGACGTCTTCAACGTCCTCCTCCAGATCCTCGACGACGGCCGCCTGACCGACGGCAAGGGCCGGACCGTGGATTTCAAAAACACGGTCATCATCATGACCTCGAACCTCGGCAGCCAGGTCATCAAGGAGCTCAGCGGCGACTACGGGAAGATGGAGCAGGCCGTCCGGGGGATTCTCGAAGGCCATTTCAAGCCCGAGTTCCTCAACCGCGTCGACGAGGTCATCATCTTCAAGCCCCTGTCCAAGGCGGTCATCCTGCGGATCGTCGATCTCCAGCTGGAGATCCTCCGGAAGCGGCTGGCCGAGAGAAAGATCGGGCTATCCGCCTCCGCGGAGGCCAAAGCGCTCCTGGCCGAGCGGGGGTACGACCCGGTTTACGGGGCCCGGCCCCTGAAGCGCGTCATCCAACGCGACATTCAGAACCCCCTGGCCATGAAGATCCTGGCCGGAGAATTCGGGGAAGGGGACACCGTGGCCGTCGGGACGGGCAAAAAAGGGGACCTCGTTTTCAAGAAGAAACAGGGCGGGGAGAAAGAGGAAAAAGAAGGGGACAAATAAAAAAATGGCTAGGGACGGAATCGAACCGCCGACGCAAGGATTTTCAGTCCTTCGCTCTACCGACTGAGCTACCTAGCCATGGCCTCCGGAACCGCCGGAGGGCCCAATTAGTATAATAATCCCCCCCCGGGAAGTCAATCCTGCTCGAGCGCCGACGGCAAATTGAAATGCCCCGGTCGTTATGTTATTCTGGCCGTGGAGCAGGCGGATGAACGAACACGAACTGAAAGAGATCCTCCTAAGGGACAGCGGGGAATTCCGGAAGACTTTCGAGGACCACCGGACCTGCGAGCTCGAACTCGAAAAGCTCCGCCTGAAGAGCTACGTGACCGAGGCCGACGCCCTGGCCGAACGGGAAATCAAGAAACGGAAGCTGGTCCTCAAGGACCGGATGTACCAGCTCATGCTGGAGCACGAGAAAACCCGGTAGGGAAGTCCCGTGGCCGCCCCGCAGAAGAAAAAGCTCTGTTTCGCGCTGGTCGGGTCGGAGACCCTGCGGGGGCGGGAGATCCGGAGCGTCCTCGGCGCCAAGAAATTTCCGCTCAAGTCCCTTGAATTCTACGACCCCGACGTGGAAGAAGAGTTCAGCAAGCTGACGCAATTCCGGGACGAGCCCAAGGTTGTCCACCATCTGGACCGCAAGGCCCTGACCGGGCTGGACCTGGTTTTCCTGGCCTCCGATCCCCGGACGAACACCGAGTACGGCGAGTGCGCGGCGGCCCTGGGCTACCGGGCCATCGACCTGGCCGAGACCTTCAACGACCGGGAGGAGGTCCCGCTCATCGTGTCCGGCGTCAACGACGCCGGGATCCGCCGTCAAAAGTTCCCGCTGATCGCCAACCCGAACCCCGTGACGATCATCCTTTCCCATCTCCTCCACGCCCTCGACCCGGCCTTCGGGATCGCCAAGGCCCTGGCCTTCGTCCTCGAGCCGGTTTCGATCTTCGAAGAGGCGGGCATCCAGGAACTCGCCGACCAGAGCTTTGCCCTGCTCAGCGGCTCGCCCGTGCCCAAGAAGTTTTTCCACGATCAGGTGGCGTTCAACATCCTGTCCCGGACGGAAAAGGCGGGCCGCGACGGTTATTCGGCGCGGGAGGCGCGCATCCTGGCCGAGGTCCGGAGGGTCCTCGCCCCGGCGAACTTCCCGCTGTCCCTGTCCATCGTCCTCGCTCCCGTGTTCCATACATATTCGATCATGATCTACGTCGAACTCAAGACGGACGCGGCGATCGCCGACCTCGAGGCCGCGTTCCGCGGAACGGACGCGGTCGAGCTCACCGCCGCCGGCGGCCCGGGCCTCATCTCCGCCGTGAGCGTGGCCGGGAAAGACAAGGTCTTCGTCGGCCAGATCAAGAAGGCCGATTCCGTCCCGGGCGGGTTCTGGATCTGGGCCGTGGCCGACAACCTGACCCTGGGTTCGGCCCACAATGCTTACGGGATCGCCCGGTCTCTCTTCAAGATAACCTGACACCGAGGAGCTCAGCCGATGATTCAAGGCATGACGGGTTTCGCCGAGAAGAATTTCGCGTCGCCGTCCCTGCGGTTGAAGATCAGCGTCAAGACGCTCAACCACCGCTTTTTCGACTGGTCGTACAAGGGCGCGCCCATCGGCGAATGGGAAAACCGGCTCCGGACGATCTGCCAGAAAAAAATCCGCCGGGGCCGCGTCGAAGTCTATCTGGACATGGTCTCCCTCAGCCCCCGGAGCTGGAATTTCTCGATCAACGAAGGGCTGCTCGAGAAGATCCTGGCGTCCCTCGACCGCGTTTCCCGGAGGACCGGGCGTCGCCTGGAGATCTCCCTGGACAGCATTTTCCGCGTCCCCCAACTCGTCGAGCTCAGCCGGAAAGGGCTCGACGCCGCCGAGGCCCGTTTCCTCGAGCAGAGTTTTCTCCGGACGGTCGAGGAAGTCGTCCGGCTGAGGGCGAGGGAGGGCCGGGAAACCTCCCGCCAGATCCAGGCCCACATCCGGAATATCCGGGGGGACGTGGCCCGGATCGAGGGCCGCTTCCGAAAACAGCCGGGCCGCCTCCAGTCCAGGCTGAAGAAGCGGCTCCGCGACCTCAACCACAACGCCGTCGTTTCGGAGGGGCGGTTGGCGGAGGAGGCTTCGTTCATGGCCCAGCGCTACGACCTGGGCGAGGAGATCCTCCGGCTGAAGACGCACCTCGACACCCTCCGGAGCCTGGTGTCCCCGCGCGGGACGGAGCCCGCGGGGAAAAAACTGGACTTCCTGGCCCAGGAGCTCTACCGGGAGGCGAACACCCTGAGCTCGAAATCACAGGACATCCTGATCACCAAGGAGTGCCTGGGAATCAAGAACGAGCTCGAGACCATCCGGCAGCATATTCAAAACATAGAATGAATAACGGAATTCGCGGGACACGATACCAAATCAGGAGATTTGGTTCATGTCCCGTATTCCTGATAGGGGAAAGGTGGCCCACATGTTCTTCGTCGTGAGCGGCCCTTCGGGCAGCGGCAAGTCGACCCTCATCAGGCGGGTCCGGCGGGACCTGCCGAACCTCGAATTTTCGGTCTCCCATACGACGCGGGCGCCGCGGCCATCCGAGACCGACGGGGTCGACTACCACTTCGTCACGCCCAGGGCTTTCGAACGGATGATCAGGGCCCGGCGCTTCGTCGAGTGGGCGAGAGTGCACGGCCACCTCTATGGAACGTCCAAGGCCGAGCTCGAACGGAAGGCCAAACGCGGGGACGTCATCCTGGACATCGACGTCCAGGGCGCCCGTCAGGTCCGGAAGAAGATGCCCCGGGCGATTCAGGTCTTCGTCATGCCGCCGGTGTTCGAGGAGCTTCGCCGCCGCCTTCGCCGGAGAAAAGAGGACAGTCCCGGAGACATTGCGCGGCGGCTCCGGAACGCCGCGGCCGAGGTCCGCGCCTACGCTGGGTTCGACTACGTCGTCGTCAATGACGACCTCGAGAAAGCCGCGGCGGGGCTCAAGTCGGTCATCCTGGCCTCGCGGCTCCGCGCCTCCGCCATGGCCGGGACGCTGGGGCCTGTCCTGCGGAGCTTCCGGCCCCGCTCCCGGCCGGCGGCGAAGAAAGGGAAACCATGAAAAAGATCGCTCTGGGTGTCTCGTCGTCCATCGGGATCTATAAGGCCTGCGAGGTTCTGCGGGGATTCCAGAAAAACGGGCTCCAGGTCCAGGTCGTCATGACCAGGAACGCGACCCGCCTCGTCTCTCCCTTGCTCTTCAGCAGCCTTTCGGGGCTCGAGACGATCGTCGACCTTTTCGACGAGCCGTGGGCCCGGACGATCGGCCACGTTTCTCTGGCCAAGGAGATCTCGCTCCTCTGCGTCGCCCCGGCCACGGCCAACGTCCTCGGCAAGTTCTGGCACGGCGTCGCGGACGATTTTCTGTCCACCCTCTTTTTGGCGGCCCGCTGCCCCGTGCTCATTGCCCCGGCCATGAACGAGGCCATGTATCTTCACACCCGGACCCAGGCCAACATCGCCGGGCTCAAGGCCATCGGGGTCGAATTCGTGGCGCCCGACCAGGGCTACTTGGCCTGCGGGGACGAGGGTTGGGGGCGGCTCGCGGAGCCGGAGAAGATCGTCCGCGAGGGATTGTCTCTCGTCGGCCGGACCGAAAGCCTGAATGGGAAGACCGTTCTCGTCACCGCCGGGCCGACCCGGGAGTTCATGGACCCGGTCCGGTTCCTTTCCAATCCGTCATCCGGCAAAATGGGATACGAACTGGCCGCGGAAGCCCTCCGCCGCGGGGCGAACGTGGTCCTCGTCTCCGGGCCGTCTGCGCTCCTGCCCCCCGCGGGCGCGAAGCTCCAAAAAGTGACGACCGCGGCCGAAATGAAGGAGGCCGTCCTCCGGGCGTTCGCGAAGGCGGACATCGTGCTCATGGCCGCCGCCGTGTCCGACTTCCGTTTCAAGGACGTCCGGCCCGCGAAAGCGAAGAAGAGCGAAGTCGCCGGCGCCTTGGAGATCGAACAGACCGAGGACATCCTGGCCCTGCTCGGGAAGAAAAAGAAGCGCCAGGTCCTGGTCGGGTTCGCCGCGGAAACGGGGGACATTCTCCGGAACGCCCGCGAAAAAATGGCGGCGAAAAAAGCCGACCTCATGGTGGCCAACCCGGTGGGCGAGGGCCGGGGCTTCGGGTCGGACGAAAATGAGGTCCGGATCATCCAGCCGTCCGGCCGCGTTCGCGCGACGCCCCGCCTGACCAAGCGGGAGATCAGCCGAATCCTCTTTGACGAGATCGAGGCCGTCCTTGAAAAAAAGCCCCGCTGAGATCCTCGCCGGCCTCCGGGACCACGTCGGTTTTCTGGAGGAGGCCGGCGCGGGCTTTGTCGTGGCCAAGGCCAGGAATGACGCCCCTGCCGGGGCCGGCAGCCGTCCAGGGCCGAACGCGCCGAAAGCGCCGTCTCCGTCAGTCCCCCCCTCTTCCGAGCCCGTCGCCGCGGCGTGGTCCTCCCAACCGACACCCGACACCCGGACGCCGGCGGAGATCGAAAGCCAGGTCCGCGCCTGCCGGCTGTGCCGGCTCCATACGCTCCGGACGAACGCCGTTCCCGGTGAAGGCGACTGGTCGACGGAGCTCATGTTCATCGGCGAAGCTCCCGGCCGCGACGAAGACCTCCAGGGCCGGCCGTTTGTCGGCCGCGCCGGCCAGCTCCTCCGGAAAATCATCGCCGCTATGAAGTGCCGGGAGGACGAGGTCTACATCACGAACGTCGTGAAATGCCGCCCGCCCGAAAACCGGGTGCCCTGCCGCGACGAGGTCGAGACCTGCTGGTCCTACCTCGCCCGCCAGATCGAACTCATCCGGCCCAAGGTCATCGTCACTTTGGGCAAGACCCCGACGGAGTATTTCGTCCCAGGCCGGGCCGCGATGGGCGACCTCCGGGGGAAGTTCGGGGACTATAAAGGGATCCCCGTCATGCCCACGTTCCATCCGTCCTATTTGATCCGCAACGAGGGCAACCGGGAGATCCGGCGCATGGTCTGGGAGGACATGCAGAAAGTGATGGCCCTCCTGGGCAAGAAATGAGCGTGTTCGTCCGCGTTGTTTTTCCCCTGCCCCTCGACCAGTCTTTTGTGTATGGGGTGCCCGGTCCCCTCCAGGAGAAAGCCCGGCCGGGGTGCCGAGTCCTGGCGCCCTTCGGCAAAAAGAACCAGAGCGGGTTTATCATCTCCGCCGGCGCCGACCTTCCCGCCCCTGGCATCCGGGTCAAGGAGATCATCGAGGTCCTCGACGGAAAACCCCTCTGGGACGAACGTTTCCTATCCTTCACGGGCGCCCTCAGCGCCGAATTCCGCTCCTCCTGGGGAGAGCTCCTCCAGGCCTCCCTCCCGCCGTCCCTGGCCCAAAAGTCCAAGGTGACCGTCCTTCTGACGGACGCCGGCCGGGCGGCGCTCGGAGAGAAAAAACTGGGACCCAAGGAACGCGCCCTTGCCTCCTTTCTCGAAAGCCAGCCGGCCGGGCGGAGCCCGCTTTTTCTGCGGCGGAAATCCGGCCTCGAAAACGCCATCCCCCTCATTTCGCGCATGGAAAGAAAAGGTCTCCTTTCTCTCCGGACAACGCCGGTCCGGCCGCCGCGGGCCGCGAAGGAGACGCGCGCCGACGGGCCCTCTCAGCTGCGCTTGGATTTCGACGATTCCCAAAAGCCCGCCGGCCTCTTAACCCCCGTGGAACGGGCGATCGATGCAGCCCGCTTCGGCGCGTTTTACCTCCACGGCTCCAGGCCGGCGCTCGAAGCCGCGTACCGGGACCTCCTGCGCCGGGCGGCCGCGTCCTCGGGAAAAGCCCTGGTCCTCGTCCCCGAGGTCGCCCTGACGCGCGAGTTCGTGGCCGGTTTTAAAGCCCAGACCGGCCGGACCGCCGCCGTCTTCCACGGGAGGATGACCGAGAAACAAAAGGAGTCGGCCTGGCGGGGCCTCGCGAGCGGACGAACGACGTTAGCCGCGGGGACACGCTCCTCTCTCTTCCTGGATCTCAAGCCGCTCCGCCTGATCATTGTGGATGACGAGCACGAGGAATCCTACGTCCAGTCCGAGAGCCCGGCGTACGACGCCCGGCGCGGGGCCTGGCTGAGAGCCAGGTCCGAGAACGCGGTCGTGGTCTTCGGCTCGCCGCGGCCCTCCGTCGAGGGCTTTTACCAGGCCGGGCGCGAGGGCTCGCTCATCGACGTCGGAGGCCAGACCGAAGGCGTCCGGCTCGCTTGGATCGACCATCGAACAGAGACTCCGGTCTTGTCCCGGGACCTCGAGCGCAGGGTGCGGGAGAGCCTCAAAAGGGACGAACCGGTTATCCTGTTCCTCAACCGGCGCGGCTACGCGGCGTCCCTGATCTGCGGCGCCTGCGGCCGCATCCCTCGGTGCCGGCGCTGCGACATCCCGCTTGTTTACCACAAGAATGAAGAGGAGCTCGTCTGCCATTACTGCAGCGCCTCCCTCGAGGCCCGGGCCGGCTGCCCCGCCTGCGGCGGACGCCTGACCTTAAGAAGGGGAGCCGGAACCCAGGCCCTCGAGGAGGAGCTCAAGAAGCTCCTGCCCGGCGTTCCCATCGCCCGTTTCGACAGTGACACGGCCCCCGGCCGCGAGGAACGGGAGAAGATCATCCATCGGTTTTCCAAGGGCCGGATTCCCGTCCTCGTCGGCACCCAGCTCCTGGCCTACCAGCCGGGGGTCCCCAGGGTTCGCCTGGTGGGCATCCTGGCTCCGGAAACGCTGCTGGCCTTCTCCGACTACCGCGGGAGCCACCGGACCTTCCAGGCCGTCTCCCGGATGACCGAGTTCTGTGAGTCCGCGGCCGGGTCCGAGGTCGTCGTCCAGACGCCGGCCCCGGTCCATTTCAGCATCCGGGCGGCCGCGTCGCGGGATTACCGGTCATTCTATGACCGGGAGATCGAATTCCGGCGGGTGATGAATTATCCTCCGCTCGCGGCGCTGGCCGAGCTGACGCTCGAGGGCCGCGATGTGAGGACCTTGGCCGGAAGATCGAGGGACTTACGGGCCATCCTCCGGACGTTCGAGCCGGCGCTCGAGGTCCTCGGCCCCGCGCTGGCCTCGGTTGTCCGGGTCCGGGATGTCTCCCGGGTTCAGCTCATCCTGAAAGCGCCGCGGCGGGAGACGATCGACCGGGCCCTCGATGAATCCCTGCCGCGCATCCGTCTCAAGAAATCCGTGGTTTTTTCCTATTCCCCCCTCGGATAAAAAAAGAGGCTTTCCCCGAAGGGAAAGCCTCTGGGAATTCCGTGCTCCGTTTGGAACGCGTCCCTTAATAATCGCCGAAGAAAATGGTCAGCTGCCCAGTGGCCTTGACCGGGTGGTTCGTCCCGTCGTGTCCCTCGAAGGTGATGCGGGCCACGATCTGGAGCCGGGTCGTCGTGCCGACCAGGCCGACCAGGGGGGCCACCAGTTTAGCGCCGCTGAGGACGGCGACGAAGGAAACGGTCTTGCTCTCTCCGATCTTGACGAGGAGAGACGAGCTCGTGCCTTCGACGGAGGCCGGGACGTCGACGCCGGCGGTCCCCGTGCCGTCCGGCAGGAAGTAGTCGATCTTGTAGCCCGTCAGGGTGACGTCGTTATACTGCGACGGGCCCGTGACGCCCGTCCCCGGCGCGAGGAGGGCGGCCTGGAGCGTGATCGAGGCTGTATCGGACGTGGTCAGCGAGACGTCCGATTCGAGAAGCATGGCGGTCGCACCGTCGATAGTTGTCCCGGTGATGCTCTCCACGATCAGCATGCTGCTCGATTCGGAGTTCTTCTCGATGGGGTTGCAGGCATTCAAAACCAGAAACCCCATGAGGACGGCCATTATCTTGAGAGCCGATGCCGTGTTTTTCATGGTTATTCTCCTCTCCTGTCCCTGGTTACTTAATGATCCTGGGGGTGATGAAGATAAGGAGCTCGCGGCTTGTCTTGGTCCGGGCGAAGTTCCTGAAGAGCCCTCCCAGAATGGGGATCTGAGTCAGGAACGGCACTTTTTCCCGGGTCACCGAGTCCTCAGTCCTATAGATGCCGCCGATGACCGCCGTCCCGCCGTCCGGGACCATGATCGTCGTCTTTGCGCTCTGGGTCGTGATGGGCGGGATGCCGTTGACGAGGTTGGCGAAATCGGCCGCGTTGTTCGTGATCTCGACCGTCATGATGATCGTGCCTTCGGCCGTGATCTGCGGCGTGGCCTTGAGTTCCAGGGCCGCGTTCTGGTACCGGGTCGTGACGGTGAAGTTGGCCACCGTCTGGACCGGGATCTGCCGGCCCTGGATGATGTCGGCTTCCATATTGTTCTGGGTCGTGATCTGCGGATGGGAGATGATCTTGCCCTCGCCCTTCGATTCCAGGGCCGTCAGGGCGACGTCCAGGCGGAAGGTGTCGAGAACGTTGGCGAACGAGAGCCCCAGGGCGGTGCTGAAGGACGGCGCCGGGAGGTTGATGGCGTAGCCGCCGAGCGGTCCGCCGATCCCCTTGGTCTGGATCCCCTGGGGGATCATGGCGCCGTTGACGTCGATCCGGTTGGGGAACTGGAGGGAGGTCTGGTTGCCGTAGAACGGATCGGCGACGGCATGGAATCCCCACTGGATACCCAGGTTGCGGGTGAACGTCGTCGAAGCCTCGACGATCCGGGCTTCGATGGACACTTGGGGGGTGGGCGTGTCGACGACGGTGATGAGCTTCTCGATAAGGTCCAGCTTTTCCTTGACGTCGGTGAGCAGGAGCGTATTGGTCCGCTCGTCGATGATCATTTCGCCGCGGGTGGAAACCTTGGACTTGAGAAGGGCGGCGACGTCCTTGACCTTGGAATAGGACAGGGGGTAGGTCTTGGTCTGGACGGGCCCGGCGAGCTCCTTGCTCTCCCGGAGTTTCCGGTCCTCGTCCTGCTCGCGGGTGAGGACGTTGATCGGGGCGATGCGGAGGACGTTCCCCTCGATCGTCCGGCCCATTTTGTTCTGTTTGAGGACGAGGTCGAGGGCCTGGTCCCAGGGGACATCCTGGAGGTTGCATGTGACGGTGCCCCGCACGTCCGAATCGAAGACGACGTTCAGGCTGGCGAACTCGGCCAGGTAGAGGATGACGTCCCGGAGGTCCGCGTCCTTGAACTTCAGGCTGAGGACCTCTCCGGTGTAATTGTTTTCTTCCGCGGCGATGGTTTTGGGTTTGAACTTATCCTGCTGGCTGGTGGCGGCTTTCTTTTCCTGGAGCGCCGCGGGGTTCCCCTGCAGCGGGGGAGGAGGCTGCGTCGTGTCGGCCTTGGCGACGAGTTTCGCTTCGGCTTTGGTTTCGCCGGCCGGCGGGGGCTCGAACTTGGCGGCGGGCGCCGGCTTCTGGACCTCCTGTGCGACGACAGGGGCCGGGGCCGGAGCGGTCTTCTGCGCCTCGTCCTTCTTGGGAGTCGGCGTTTGGGCGGGAGGCTCCTGGACCGGGGCCGCCTTCACTTCCGCGGCGGCCGCGGGGAGGTTCTTATAAAAGGATACGACGAGCCCGTTTTTGTCCGAATCCAGCGAATACACGCCGGGGTCTTTGAGGTCGAAGACGAGCCGGGTGATCGGCCGGGGATTGGACTGCTGGAACTGCCCGACGCGGGCCCTCTGGACGGTCGTCTGGGGACCCTCGATCGACCAGACGTCGGCCTTTGCGGTCAGGACGGTGTCGTAAAGGTCAACGACGAGGCGCGAGGGGTTCTCCAGGGCGAAGACCTGGGCCACGGCCTGGTCGCTCAGCTGGGCCCGGAACGAGACCCGGTCGGCGGCCTGGGAGTAGTCGATCTTGTCCAGGAAGATTGCGCCCTTGGGTCTCCGGTCGAGCTGGGCCTGGGTTTCGGAGTCGATGAGGTAGCTCCCCTGGCCCCGCTGGATCTTGGCGAGCTCGATGACCGTCCGGCCGGAGTCGGCCCGGATGCGGATCGGGACGCGCTCGTTCAGCCGGACCACGAAACGGAGATCCTGGGATCCCGACTTCTGGACTTGGATATCACGGATGAACTGGGATTCGGAGGAGGGCACGAGAGGCGCTTCGGACGTCTTCGCCCGGCTCAGGTCGAGGACCAGCGTCTGCGGGGCATCAGGCAGGTAGTACGCTTTCGGGGCGGAGAGCTGGCCTTCCGTTTCCAGCACGAGCTTGGTGGACAGGGCGCCCGGCTGGACCTGGATCTTGCTGATATTGACGGCGGGGCCCGTGCTTTCCGCGTGCAGGAAGATGAGGGAAAGGACACACAAACAGGCGAAAAGGGGTGGCAGGAATTTCTTTGTCATGTTAACGCTCCTCCGGATTGATTTCTTTGATGACGTCCCGCGGTCTCATGAGCGGGACCCCCCGTTCATGGGTTTTCCGGAAAACAACCTGGCCGGCGCTGATGCTCAGGACATAGCCGTCGGCGGCCTTGTCGCCGACGCTCAGGAACCGGGGAAAGCCCTGGGTTGTTCCCACGATGGCGGTAAAGCCCTTTTTGGCCTTGATGATCCCGATCAGGACCAGGTCATCGATGGCGCCTTGGGCCTCGCTGGCGGCCGGACCGGAACCCCCTCCGAGGAGGTCCTTGAAGGGGTCTCTCCGGCCTTCGGCGTTGTACACGACCGGGTTCGTCGCCCGGAGGACCGGCTTCTCCTCGGGTTTCGGGTTGGCCGGGTTCTCCTGGGCGAGGAGAGGAAGGAGTCCGATCAAACTCAGGACCAGAATAACGGATGCGGTTTTTTTCATCGTCCGGGCCTCTTGGCTTTGGGTTTGGGTGCGGGAGCCGGTTGCTCCTCGAGGAAGAGATATGTTTTGGCCGTCCAGTTGGCCGAGATCGTCGACAGGTCCGTCTGCCGGCTCAGGGCCTTGATCGAGAACTTCTCGATCGTGAACAGCCGCGAATACTGGCTCAGGCGGTCGAAGTAGGTGCCCAGGTTGTGGTATGTCCCGCTGACCTGGATGTTGATCGGCCATTCCGCGTAGAACTCGCGGTTGACCTCTTTCTGCTGGGTGAAATTCGTCACGTCCAGCCGGGCGTCGTAGGCCAACTGCTGGATCTGCCTCAGGATGTCGGCCTGCTCCTTGCGCTGGGGGATGATGGACTCGAGGCCCTTGAGCTGGGCCGTCATGACGACCAGTTCGGCCTCGATCTTATCCAGCTCTTTCTTCTTCTGTTTGAGGTCCTTGACTTCGGCCTCGATCTTGATCCTGTCCGCCTTCACGGCCTGGAGCTTGGCGTTCTGGGGGCTGAAATAGAAGAAGAATGCGAGGGCGAAGATGATGACGGCGACGATAACGGATCCGTACCAGGGCATGTTTTTCATCAGTTCCCCCTTTTCTTCGCGGCGGGCTTGTCTTTGGGTTCGGGGCTGGCGGCCGCCGTCGCCGGCTCCGGCTTCTTTTTGGGCAACGCGCTGAGCGAGAACTCCAGGTACTCGTTTCTCTGGGCTTTTTTCTGGGTCGAGTTGATCAGGCTGACGTTCATGAAAACGGGGCTGCTCTCGAGGCTCGTCATGTAGTCCGTGATGAGGAGGTTCGACAGGGCCTTGCCCTTGATCAGGAGACCCTTGGCGTCAAAGGTCACTTCCGAGAGCCAGACCCAGTCCGGGAGGCTCCGGCTGAGCTGGTCCATGATCCGGGCGGCCAGGTCCTGCTGGGTCCGGAGGTCGTTGATGAGGTTGATCTTCCGTTCCAGGGAGGCCTTGAGCTTCTTCTGTTGATCCAGCTTGACCGTGACGTACTGGAGCTTCTCCTTCTCCAGTTTGGCCGTGGTCATGAGCTCGTTCTCGCGGTCGAAGGCCCGCTGCTGGAGGTAGGCAAACGCCCCGAGCCCGATGACGAGAAGGAGGAAGACCAGGCTGCCGAGCTTCGGCGATTTCTTGATCGTGACTTCCGGCGCCCCCGGCATAACGGCCGCTTCCTTGAAGTCCTTTGTTTCAGGCTTTAAGAGGTTGATCCGTATCATGGTTACTTCTCTGCCTTTCGGGTCGCCAGTCCGACGGCGACGCCAAAGATGGGTGCCATTTCGTTGAAATACATCGAATCGAACTTGTTTTCGTCGATATGGAGGCCGCGGAAGGGGTTGAGAATCTCGGTTTTGATCCGGAACTTCTGCTCGAAGGCCCCCATCATGTTCGGGACGTTGGCCAGGCCGCCGCTGAGGAAGATCTGCTCGATCTTGCGCTCCCGCTTCTCGGAGGCCTCGTAGAAGGAGAAGGTCTTCTCGATTTCATCGAGAAGGTCCCGGACGTTCATGGAGAGGACGGTCGCGAACTGGTCGGCCGTGACCGTTTTCCCGGGGATGCCCTTGAGGAGCTTCTCGGCTTCCTCAAAGCTGATATTGAGCTCCTTGCGCATGTTCTCCGTGAAGAAGAACCCGCCGAGCGACAGGTCGCGGAACAGCTGGGGCGTTCCCCGCTCGACGATGACGACGTTGGTGATGTTGGCGCCGATGTTGATCAGGGCCACCGTTTTTTCGGCGAAGATCTCGGGATAATTGATCTCCAGGACGTTCTGGAGGGCGAAGACGTCGACCTCGATGCTCTGGAGGTTCTTCCGGGCCTGGTTGACGACGTTGCTGTAGTTGGCGATCTTGTCTTTCTTCGCGGCCACGAGGAGGATGTCCAGGTTCTTGTCGTCCGTGGCCCGGAAGGGCTTGAGGATCGCGTAGTCGACGTTCGTTTCCTCGTAGGGATAAGGAATGTTGTGCTTGGCTTCCCAGATGATGGACTCCGCCAGCTCCTGCTTCTCCATGATGGGAAGGGAGATCTTCTTGATGATGACGGAATTCCCCGAAATGGAAATGCCGATATCCTTGTTGGCGAATTTGTTCTCGTCGAAGACCAGGCGGATCGTCTCCACGACGGCCGCGGAATCGATGATCGTCCCTTCGACGATCGCGTCGTGCGGGAGGGCCTCGTAACCGATCTTCAGGACTTCGTATGTCGCGTGGTCACCCCGGCCCTTCGCCCGGAGCTCGACGGCCTTGACGGAGTAGGAGCCGATGTCCAACCCGACTAATCCTTTTTCGCGAGAGATTCCGAACATGTTTGCCCGCCTTTATGAGATTTTGAGATTTTTTGATCTTTTGATCTTATCGTGAAGCCTCCGGGCCACCTGCCCGGGCACGAGGTCCTCGACGGAGCCGCCCAGCATGACGACCTCGCGGACCAGGTTCGAGCTGAGAAAGGAGTACCTCACGTTCGGCATCATGAAAAAGGTCTCGATGTCCGGCGCCAGGTTGCGGTTCATGAGGGCCATTTGGAGCTCGTATTCGAAATCCGAGATGGCTCTGAGCCCGCGGATGACGACACGGGTTTTCTGCGCCCGGGCGAACTCGACCATCAACCCGCGAAACGACTTGACGCGGATGTTCGTTTGAAGGCCAAAAATTCCTCGGATCATGGCGACCCTCTCTTTAGTCGAAAAGAGGGGAGCTTTCTTGGGATTTTCCAGCACGGCCACGACGATTTCATCGAAGACCTTCAATCCGCGCTCGATGATGTCCACATGTCCGTTGGTGATCGGATCGAAGGATCCCGGGTATATGGCTCGACTTTCCATCTTCAATCTCGCGTTGGGTTCCTCATGAAGGCTTATCATCCAATTATCAAAAATTAATCACCTTGTCAACGGATATTCTTGATGACGATCAGGGATGAAGCCCGGCTGGCCCGCTCCCCTTGACAAAAATTGGCATACGGGAAAGCACCCATAGATACTGACGACGAAGACCTCCTTCCGGCTCATTCCAAGATACCCTTCAGGTTTCGGCGTTCTCCTCGCGCCCTCTATTTTTCATCACCCCCGCCGGGGGTCAATCATCCCCGCGGGTGATTTCGTGGATGATATTCTCCCCCCCCAAGAGGAGGGAATCACGCGCGCCGGGGGCGGCCCTTCCCGGAGAGGACGTGGGATCTTGGCCGCGGGCGTCCAGTGTGGGATAATGATTGAGACGAATCCACCGGGGTGAAAAAATGAGGCATGGGCTTAAAGAAAAGCCCCCGGGCCGGCTGTCCCTGTCGGCCATGGTAACGTTCTGGGTCATGTTTGCCGCAGGGGCGGTTTTCTCCATCTGCCCCGGAGATCCGGGCCGGGCCGCGAGCCTTGCCGCAGACCCCTTCGCCGCGAAACGCGCCGCCATGGTCAAGGAGCAGGTGGCCGCCCGGGGCGTCCGGGATCCCGCCATCCTCGATGCCCTGCGGACGGTCCCGAGGCATCTTTTTATTCCCCCGCAGCTCCGTAGCGAGGCTTACGGAGATTTCCCCTTGCCGATCGGCGAGGGGCAGACGATCTCCCAGCCGTACGTCGTGGCCGTCATGACCGAGAGCGTGGCCCTCGGAAAGGGCGACAAAGTCCTCGAGATCGGAACCGGTTCGGGCTATCAGGCCGCGGTCCTCTCGCTCCTCGCGGCCTCCGTTTATTCCATCGAGATTAACGAAAGACTGGCCCGGCGGGCCGCTGATACGCTCGAAAGCCTGGGGTACGCAAACGTCCGGGTCAGGAGCGGCGACGGCTTTTTCGGCTGGCCGGAGCAAGCGCCCTTCGACGCGATCATCGTCACTTGCGCGGTCGACAGCGTCCCCCCGCGGCTCCTGGAGCAGCTGGCGGAGGGCGGCCGTCTGGTCGTCCCGCTCGGCGACTCCCGGTCGTACCAGACTCTGACTCTCATCACCAAAACGAACGGGAAGCCCGTCGTCCGCAGGATTTTCGAGGTCCGCTTCGTGCCCATGACCGGCGAAGCCATTAAAAAAAAACGCAACGGCTAGAATATTTGGACGGGGCCTGTCCCGGCGCGTCAACGGAAAGGGCCTCGGGGATGGCCTCCACTCCAGAGTGCGTCTTGCGCTAAGCCGCACATGACGTTCCGGCCACACCCCTTCGGCCCTTTCCAAGCCTGGGCGGAGAGGCATATTCCCCCTTCTAAACCTCCACTCCTCACACTCGGAGAATTCCCGATACGAGGGAGTGTTCGAGTGTGAGGGCCGCGGACCTCTGTGCCGCGCCACCCTTTCACGATTTCTCCGAGGGGCTGTCCCTGTCAGTTCCTATGAATGTGCGGACGGGCGGCCCGGCTTATACAGGGGGGCTGAGGGGAATGGCCGAAACGTCATGCGCGGTTTAGCCCGAGAATCACGCCCTTCGAGGGAAGTTCCAGGGGGAACTGCCAAAACGTGTTTGAGCTTGGCGTAGCGCACGCCAAGCGAGTTGTTTTGGTGCCGAGAAGGACGCGATTCTCGGGCGTGAAGAACCGTGCTCTGGAGTGGAGGCCAGCCCTTCAGCCCCCCTGTTAGACCCGCGCCGAGAGGACCCGTCCGACCTCTGTAGAGTTGCAATTCCAGGCGGCATGTGGTACTTTTTTCGCAAATGATGATCCGTTTCGGCACGTCGGGCTGGCGTGGCCTCATGGGGGAAGAATTCACGTTCCACAACGTTCGGGTCGTCGTCCAGGCCGTGGCCAATCACGTCAAGCAGAAATTCCCCGGACAGCCCGTTTCCCTTGCGGTCGGCTATGACACGCGTTTCCTCTCGGAGCGGTTCGCCCTTGAGGCCGCGAAACTGCTGTCCAAGAACGACATCTCCGTCTACCTGGCCGACCGGGACGCGCCGTCTCAGGCCCTGGCCCTACAGGTCATCAAGCGAAAATGCCAGGGGGCCGTGAACTTCACGGCGTCCTTCAACCCGCCCTGGTATAACGGGCTCAAGTTCAACGTCGAGACGGGGGCGCCGGCGCTTCCCGAGGTGACCGACAGCATCGAAGAGGAAATTCGCAAGCTGATGCCGCGTTTTTCCCACGTTCCTTATTATTCACCGAAGGACAACATCGCCCGGATCGACCTCCAGGCCGACTACCTCGGATTCCTCCAGGACAAGATCGACTTCGCGGCCATCCGCAAGGCAGGGTTGCGCGTCGGCGTCGACCTCCTCTTCGGCACGAGCCGAGAGTACCTGGACGAGGTCCTGGAGGAAAACGAGATCCTCGTCGAAGGGATCCACGGCTACATCGACCCTTATTTCGGGGGCGTGATCCCCTCTTGCACGGAAGAAAATCTGGCCGAACTCAAGACCCTGGTCCTCGAAAAAAAGTGTCACCTCGGGGTCGCGACGGACGCCGACGGCGACCGGTTCGGGATCATCGACGAGGAGGGGACGTTCATCCACCAGAACTTCATCCTGGCCATGCTCCTCGACTATCTCGTCCGCGTCAAGGGATGGCGGGGCGGGGTGGCCAGGTCCATCACCACGACCCACCTCCTGGACCGCATCGCCGCCGGATACGGCCTTCCTCTGTACAAAACGAAGGTCGGATTCAAGTACATGGCCGACCTCTTCCTGAAGGGGCACATCATCTTCGGCGGAGAGGAGAGCGCCTGCATCGCCGTCAAGGACCATCTCCCCGAAAAAGACGGGATCTTCGCCGGGCTTCTGGTGGCGGAAATGGTCGCGGTCGAAGGCAAGGGCCTGCGGTCGCTCCGGGAGGATCTGTTCGAACGGTACGGGACGGTGGCCGGCGGCCAGCGCACTGTGCCCCTGACTCCGGAGCGGGCCAAGAGGCTGAAGGCCCTCATCCAAAGCCCGCCAGCGGACGTCGGGCGCCGCAAGGTCATCGGGGTCGAGACGATCGACGGGATCAAGCTGGACTTCGAAGGCGGCGACTGGTTCCTCCTCCGGATGTCGGGCACGGAGCCCCTGATCCGCTGTTACGCCGAGGCAGCGACCAAGAGGCGGGTCGACGACCTGCTCCGGAAAGGTATGGAGGCCGTGCTGTGAGCGCCGAATCTCCGCGGAACACGCCGGCCTTCCGGAAGAGAATTTTCATCCTCGGCGTCGCCTGCCTTTTCCTGATCATGGTCGTGACGTCGGTGTTCGGGAAGAAGGGCGTCATGGACATCCACCGGACCCGGCTGAAACTCGCGGAGCTTCAGGCCGAGTCGCTGAAACTCAGGCAGGAAAAGGCCCGGCTCGAGGCCGAAATCCATGAGCTCGAGACAAACCCCCGCGCCGTCGAGAAGGCGGCCCGCGAGCGGTTGTGGCTGATCAAGCCGGGCGAGAAGGTCGTCGTTGTCCCCAAACCCCCGAAAAAATAGGCCGGACCGACCTTCGCGCCGCACGCCCCGTCCCTCCGAAGCGAGCGGCCCCCCGGAGGAACAGGACCTCCTGTCCTCCCTGAATCCTGCGCAGCGCCGGGCCGTGCTCCACGGCCAAGGGCCCCTCCTCATCATCGCCGGCGCGGGAACGGGCAAGACCAAGGTCATCACGCACAGGATCGCCCACCTGATCTCCTCGAAGCGGGCCCGGCCGGAGGAGATTCTGGCCGTGACCTTCACGGAGAAGGCCGCGAGCGAGATGGAGGCCCGGGTGGACGTCCTCGTCCCCTATACCTACTCGTTCGTGGAGATCAGCACGTTCAATTCCTTCGGGGAGAAGGTCCTCCGGGACTATGCCCTCGACCTTGGCTACCCGCCGGACTTCAAGCTCCTCGATGACGTCGAGCAGGCCATCTTCTTCCGGGAAAACCTTTTCCGCTTTTCACTCGAATACTACCGCCCCCTGAGTTATCCCACGCGCCACATCCAAGAGCTTCTGGACGCCATCCGGCGCCTGAAGCAGGAAGACGTCCGTCCCCAGGATTACGTCCGGTACGCCGAGGAGTTGGCCGGACGGGCTTCCGGGGAAGGAGAGAGGGAGACGGGCCGCAAGCACCGGGAGGTCGCCCGTGTCTATGGCGAATACCAGGCGCTCCTCAGGAACGAAGGATTCATCGATTTCGAGGATCAGGTGCTGCTCGTCGTAGACCTCTTCCGCTCCCGGCCGTCCGTCCTCGACGAGTTCCGGCGGAAATACAAGTACATCCTTGTCGACGAGTTCCAGGACACGAACTACGTCCAATTCCAGCTGCTCAAGATGCTGGCCGCCGGTCACCGGAACCTGACCGTGGTCGGCGATGACGACCAAAGCATCTTCCGATTCCGGGGGGCGTCCCTCAGCAACATCCTCAGCTTCGAGGAGATCTACCCCGAGGCCAAAAGGGTCGTCCTGACCAGGAACTACCGCTCCACCCAGGCCATCCTGGACGCGTCCTATCAGCTCATTCAGCATAACAATCCCAGCCGCCTCGAAGCCAAGGACCGCGTCGACAAGCGGCTGAAAGCCGCCTCTCCCGGCACGGGGAAAAGCATCTTCATGCTGCAGTTCGACACGCTCTCCCACGAAGCGGACAAGGTTGCCGACCTCGTCCTGGAAAAGCGCGCCGAGGGCCGTCCGTGGAGCGACATGGCCGTCCTCGTCCGGCGCAACGGCGACGCCGACGCCTACCTGCGGGCCTTCAATATGAAACAGGTTCCGTTCCGGTTTTCGGGGAGCCGCGGACTTTATCAACAGGAGGAGATCAAGGTCCTGACGGCGTTCATCAAATCCCTTACGGACTTCGAGAACAGCCGCGACCTCTTTTATCTGTCCCTCTCCGATGTCTACCGGGCGGACTCCTACGACATGACGAGGGTCGCCGGCTACGCCCAAAAGACGAACCTCTCCCTCCACCGGGTGTTCAAGCTGATCGCCGAGGGGGCCAAGCCCGTCGAGGTCTCGCCGGGAACCGAGGACACCGTCAAGCGGATCTTTTCCGACCTCCAGTTTTTCGTCGAGCTCGGGAGCTCGAAGAACGCCGGGGCGGTCGTCTACGCTTTCCTCGAAAAAAGCGGCTATCTGAAGTCCCTGGTCGAAAAGATGTCCGTCGAATCCGAAGTCCGGATCAAGAACATCCGGCTGTTTTTCGACAAAATCAAGGGCTTCTCCGACCTCGCCGACAACGACTCCATCCATTCGTTCGCCCGCTACCTCGACCTCCTCCGGGAGGTCGGCGACAATCCGGCCACCTCGGAAGCGGACCTCGACGAGGACGCCGTCAGCGTCCTGACCGTGCACAAGGCCAAGGGGCTCGAGTTCGGGACCGTTTTCCTGGTCAGCCTCATAGAGGAGAGGTTTCCCGGACGCGAGCAGCGCGAGAGGATCCCCGTCCCCGACGAGATCCTCAAGGAGAGCCTGCCGGGTAAAGAGAACTCCATGCAGGAGGAGCGGAGACTCTTCTATGTCGCGATGACCCGGGCCCGCCACGCCCTTTATTTGACCTGGGCCCGCGATTACGGCCTCAAGCGGCTGAAGAAGGTCAGCCCGTTCGTGCTTGAGGCCCTCGACATCCCCAAGATGCCCGACGAGGTCCTCAAGTCCTCGGCCATCGAAGAGATCCGCCGCCATGCCTTGGCCGACGAGCGGCCCCGGGCCGCCTCGAGAGTCCGGGCCCCGGCCGTCCTCCCGCTGAGCCACGTCCAGGTCGAGGACTATCTCGTCTGTCCGCTCAAGTACCGCTTCCGCCACGTGATGCGCGTGCCGGTCCTTCCCCACCACACGCTCGTTTTCGGTCGCGTCCTCCATGCGACGATCCACGTCTATCTGAAAAGCCGGATGAGGGGAAAGGCGATGGGCGAGGAGGAATTCCTGGCCGAGTATGCCAAAAACTGGGTCAATGAGGGGTTCCTCAGCCGGGAACACGAGGAGTTGAGAAAGGCCGCCGGCGAGCGCGCGCTCCGACTCTTTTACCGGCGGGAGGAGGAATCGGGGAAGGTCCCGGGGTTCCTCGAAAAAACGTTCCGATGGCAGGAAGGCGGCATCCGTTTTTCGGGCCGCTTCGACCGGGTCGACTTCGAGGACGACGGCCCCATGATCATCGATTTCAAATCGTCGGACGCCGGCTCGCAGAAAGAGGCCGACCGCCGGACGGCCGACAGCCTGCAAATGGACGTCTACGCCCTCTCGTTCCTTAAAACCCAGGGGCTTCTGCCGGCGGAGACGCGGCTCTATTTTCTGGAATCGGGAATCATCGGGCGTGCCCGTAAGGGCGAGAGGGAATTCCGGCGCGCCGCCGAGAAAATCCGTCAGGCCGCCGAGGGCATCCGGCGCGGCGACTTCGCGGCCACGCCCTCCTGGCACACCTGCAACTTCTGCGACTTCAAGACCATCTGCCCGTCATCGTACGCGTATTGATAAGCTTCGCGGCGGACATCAAATACTGGAGCCAAGTCCGTGAAGGGCGGTACCGAGGCCGCCCGAAAGACCCCGTGGCGGAGGGGGGACCCGACGGCTTGTCCGACGGGGGGAACCGACGAAACTGGTTCCCGGGGTGCGGGGGATAAGGGTGGCTTCGGTGCCGCCCAGAACAAGACCCGGTCGACAATATTATCGCGGCTTGATCCAAAAGGGCATGATGGCCCAGATCCCTGTCTTTTCCATCAACCGGGCCGCTTCGAGCGCCTTTTCGAGGCCGGCGGTCGATTTCAGGTTGATCCCCTGGTCCGGGGCCCCGAAAATTGATTGCCAGAACGTGAGTTTTTTAGGCCAGATGACGAGCTGGACCTCTTCGCCGGGGGGGATCGAGGCCAGCTTCTTGGCCAGTCCGAGCGCGACGGTGAGGCCGCCGAGCTCATCCACAAGCTTCAGGTCCTTGGCTTGGCGGCCGGTCCAGATGCGGCCGCGGCCGATTTTGTTGACGTCTTCCTTGGTCATGTTTCGGCCTTCGGCGACCTTGGTCAGGAATTGGTCATAGGTCCACAGGATCTGGTCCTTGAGGGCCTTTTTTTCGTCCGCGGTGAAAGGCCTGAAAGGCGAGAAGACGTCGGCCTTTTCGCCGAAAGCCAGTTTTTCGGCCGTGATCCCCAGCTTGTCGAGCAGGCCGGCGACGCTGAACTTGCCCGCGAGGACCCCGATCGAACCGGTGAGCGTCTGCGGCTGGGCGACGATGCGGGTCGCGGCCATGGCGATCCAGTATCCTCCCGACCCGGCCACGTCCGACATCGAAACGACGACGGGCTTGACCTGCTTGGCGAGAAAGACTTCCCGCCAGATGACGTCCGACCCGACGGACGAGCCCCCCGGGCTGTCCACGCGGAAAACGATGGCCGCGATCGAGCTGTCTTGCCGCGCGGCCCGGATCCAGCGGGCCACCGTCGAGCCGCCCATGACCTGGGAAAAGCTCTCGCCCGTCATGATCGTCCCGACGCCGTAGATGAGCGCCACCTTGCGGCCCGTCTCGAGCCCGAGGGAGGCGGGTTTCACCCGCGTGTACTCCTCGAACCGGACCCGGCCGAGCGGCCGGCCTTCGTCCACGAGGCGGCGCTGGAGCTCGTCCTCGTAAAGACAGGCGTCGACGAGCCCCGCCTTCCTGGCCTGTTCGCCCTGGAAAAAGCCCTGGTTGATGAGCGAGCGGAACTCGGCCTCGGTCTTGCCGCGCGCCTTCGCCGCGGTCCGGACGTACTCGGCGAAAATGTCCGAGTACAGGGACTCCATCTCCTCCCTGTGGGCCGGGGTGAAGCCCTTTTCGGTGAAGATGTTGTAGGCCGTTTTGTACTCTTCCACGTGCTCGAATTCGGCCCGGATACCGAGCTTGTCCAGGGCGCCCTTAAAGAAGGGAACATAGCCGCCGATGCCCTTGACGCCCAGCCATCCCAAGGGGTGCAGGACGATCCGGTCGCAGGCCGTGGCGACGTAATATTCCATGTCGAAATCGGGCGCTTCCTCGATGTAGGCGGTGACCTTCTTCCCCGAACGCCGGAACTGCAGGATGGCGTCCCGCATTTCGGACGCCTTGGCCCAGTCGCACTGGAGCATGCCGAGACGCAGGAGGACGGCCTGGACGCGGTCGTCCACCGCCGCCTTTCGCATGTTCATCCAGAAATCGTAGACGGTCAGAGGCTTGGCCCTGAGGAGAAGGGCCGAAAGAAAATCCGGCGGAGCGACCTCCTCCACGGATCCGGAGAGGCTGACGTCGACGTAGGCGCGGTCGGGGACTTCGGCCGCGGGCGGCCCCAATTCGGAAACGAAGAAGAAGATAAACCCGGCCGCCGTGAGCAGGATGAAGAACAGGACAATGAGCAGGACGTAAGTTCCCTTCTTCATGGCCATGATGGTTCCTCCGGGCCCGCGGGACAGGTCCCCCGTCCGGGCCTCTCAAATATACCAGATTGCCCCAGGGGGCGGAAGGACGGACTTTGACAAATAATTTCGAGCCGAGGCTTGATTTGTCCTTCCGAAATATGCAAAATGAAATCTCCTCGTGTCGCGTCCGCATCCCGCCCGCGCGGGGTGGACAGCGGCAGGAGAGAGAGGAGGTAATTTTTAATGTCCTTCCAAAAGCTTTATGTGGGTAACCTCAACTACAAGACCACCGAAGACACTTTGAAGCAGCTGTTCGCCCAGTTCGGCGAGGTTACCTCGGTCAACATTCTGCAGGGCCGCGGTTTTGGGTTCGTCGAGATGGCCAGCCCGGAATCCGCCCTGGACGCCAAGGGCAAGTTGAACGGCACCGATTTCGACGGCCGCAAGCTCATCGTCAACGACGCCCGTCCTCGCGCCGAAAGACCCCAGGACGACAGACGCCCCGGCGGCGGCGGTGACAGAAAAGGATTTTCGAGGTTTTAACTCCATAGATCGGTTCTCCTCCTAAAACCCTTCCCGTTCCCCCTCGGGGACCTCACGCGGGTTCTTCCTGTCCGGGGAGGCCTGGCCCGTCCCCCTGACCCGGGCCTCCCAGCCCCGTTCTACCTTCCCGGCGCCGCCTTCCCCCCTCATAATATGTCCCTCCGGAGGGTGAACCTTTCGCGGACGTCCGCCGTAGTAACCTGTGAAGATGCGCAAAGAGGAGTTTTGCAGGTGACGACCCGAAAAAACGACGCCGGCGCGCATGACTTCGAGTCCCAAAAGGGCTATGATTTCGGGAAGGGGGACGGGGCCATTTCCCCGTCGAATTAGCGGCAGGAAACGGAAGGGACATTGGACATTCTGGACCAGGAACCCCACGGCGGCCCGGCGACGGAACCAAAGGAACTCGCCTCGCTCCTCGAACGCATCCAAAAGGGAGACCGCGAGGCGTTCATGACCGTCGTCAGGCTTTATCAGCAGAAGGTTTTCGTGATGGCCTTCTCCATCCTCCGGAACAAGGAGGACGCCCTGGACGCCGTCCAGGAGACCTTCCTCCGGATCTATCAGAAGTCCGGGACCTACCGCCCCGGCCACAACGTCCAGGGCTGGCTCCTGCAGATCGCCAAGAACGTCAGCATCGATTACTATCGCAAGCACCGGCAGAAACGGCGGGAGTGGGAAACCGTGACGCCCCTCGACGATATCCCCGTGCCGGTCGAGGACAGGGCTTTGGACTCCCGCGATTCGGACTTGCGGAGCGCGTTCACGCGGTGCGTCGAGAAACTGGCGGCCAAGCAGAAAATGGTCTTCATGATGAGACATTACAACGAGCTCCAGTTCAACGAGATTTCGGCCGCCCTCGAAATTTCCGTCGGGACGGCCAAGTCCCTGCATTTCAAGGCCGTCCGGAACTTGAGAAAATGGCTGACACCTTATTTGGGGATGGAACAATGAACAACTGCCCGATGAAACGATCGGATTGGCTGGCCTACCTCTCGGGAGACCTGGAGGAGGGAAGGAGAACGACCGTGGCCGAACATCTCAAAGAGTGCCCGGAATGCCGGAAGGACGCCGAAGAATTCCGGCGGGTTTTGGCCGGCGCGGACGCCGTCAAGGGAGAGATCCAGGAGGCCCTTCGTTCGGTCGACTGGGAGGCGCTCCCGGCCCGGATCGCGAACTACGTCTATGCCCATGCCGAAAAACGGGAGGAGCTTTCCGCGATCGGGCGCGTGCGGGCGTGGTTCCTCCAGGCTGGCCTGAGGCCCGTCGCCGCCGGGGTCGCCATGGGCGTCCTGCTCGGCTCCATCGGGATGTATCTCGTCTTGAGACGGCCCGTCGCGGGACCGAACGGGGGCCGGAGCTACTACGCCTCCGGGGAATTCCTGGACAGGGCCGAGCTCGAAATGGCCCGGCGCGAAACCGTGGACTACCTCGAGCGAAGCCAGTACGTCCTGCTGGATTTCCTCGGGACGCCCTCGGG